>ENA-UOOC01000727-UOOC01000727.1-human-gut-metagenome-genome-assembly--contig:-C48old-NODE-727-length-31086-cov-5.610390_pt1 | contig 31086 bp, 29 predicted proteins | sample MGYA00242469_ERZ724016 | MGnify/ENA metagenome assembly ERZ724016 | reverse complement strand
ATCGCCGCAAAACAGCTGTGCCATGGGTTTTGCGACGATTCAACGACCATACATGGTCTGGACACTTTTTAATGGGAAATAAGTATAAAATGCAGGATTTTGCGGGAATCTCTCTTGACTATCCAACAAAATAGTAATATAATTATCATACTAATTTAAAAAGGAGGATTGTTTTTTATGAAAAATAATCATGTAAGGGAGATTGTAGCCTGACCGAGAGGTTTGGCAAATCTATTTACAAGCCATTCCTCTCGTAAGGTCAGTGCTTAAATCCTATGGGAGGAAAATTAATGAATCGCGAAAACAAAAGAAAATTATACGAAAAAGGCTACTACAAAACCCATCCCTGCAACGAAACCTTCACCTGTAAGGTCTGCGGCTGGATAGTAACGCCGGAGGGCGCGGGAAGCGAACATCGCAACCACTGTCCCAACTGCCTTTCAAGCCTGCATTTAGACGTTGAACCGGGCACCGTGCCGCCGACTGTGGAGGCATTATGGACGCTGTTGCCGTCTGGGTGCGAAAAAACGGCGAATGGGCGGTTGTCCACCGGTGCAGACGGTGCGGAGCGTTAAGCTCTAACCGCGTGGCTGCAGACGATAATCCGGTTAAGCTTATGGGAATCGCTCTAAAGCCGCTCTGCGAACCGCCATTCCCGCCGGAACGCATACAGGAGCTTAGCGAGCTTATGCTTGGAGAGCATAACCGTTAGCTCTGGGAACGTAATCGCGCTGACAGCGCAGCTGTAGTATGCCAATAATTTATAAAAGGAGGTAAATACATGAAGGCTTTTTCAAGGGCAATGCGGGTTTTCACCGCCTTGACTATTGCGCTCTGCGTGATTCTTGGCTGCTCCTGCGGCGATAATGCCGGCTCGGGCGATTACCGCGTTCTCACCGACTGCGAAATCGGCGAGCAGGATGGCTATGGCTATGAGCTCTGGAAGGACAACGGCACCACCAGCATGACCCTTAAGGAAGACGGCAGATTCAGCTGCGAGTGGAGCGACATCAACAACGCCCTGTTCCGCAGGGGAATGAAGTTCGACTGCACCAAAACGTGGCAGGAGGTCGGCAACATCACCCTTTCTTATGATGTTGACTACAACCCCGACGGCAACTCTTACCTTGCTCTTTACGGCTGGACGCGCGAGCCGCTTGTGGAGTATTACATCGTAGAATCGTGGGGCAACTGGCGTCCGCCGGGAGGAAACCCCACCGCGACCATCAAATTAGACGGTGCAGATTATGACATCTATGAGACTACCCGCTACAATCAGCCGTCCATCGACGGCAACACCACCTTCCAGCAGTACTGGTGCGTTCGTCAGGAAAAGAGAAGCAAGGGCGAAATCAACGTCGGACAGGTGTTTGCAAGCTGGGAGGCTTTGGGCATGAAGATGGGCAAGCTTTATGAAGCTTCGCTGACCGTCGAGGGCTATCAGAGCAGAGGAAATGCCGATATTCTCAAGAATGAATTGAGCATAGGCGGGGATATACCCGCACCCGCCGAGGGCGCAGGTCCGCAGGAGCCGGACGAAAACGGCTATTACTACAACTGCTCCTTCGATTCGGGCACTGAGGGCTGGGAACAGCGCGGAAGCTCGAACGTGTCTGCGTCCGACAGGGCGGACGGCTTGGGCAAGTGCTTAAAGGTAACCGGCAGGCAGGACGCATGGAACGGCGCAGGCAGAAGCCTTAGGGCAAACACCTTCATCCCGGGAAACACCTACAGCTTTGGAGTTTCTGCTATGCAGGATTCCGCCGAGACGGTCGAGTTCAAGCTGACCCTGCAATATAATATAAACGGTCAGACCGACTATGCCGAGGTCGCCGCCGTTGAAGCGGCAAAGGGCGAGTGGGTAACGCTTGCAAATCCTGAGTTTACAATTCCGGAGGGCGCGACTGCAATGCTTTTGTATGTCGAAACCGCAAGCGGAAAGGACAGCTTCTATATTGATGACGCATACGGCGCGATTGTCAAGTAAATAACAAAATAAAAAGCGATATCGGGTGAATTTCCTGATATCGCTTTTGTTATACTTATTTTCAGCTGTTCAGATAGTCCTTCATCTTCTCAAAGAAGCTTTTTTTGCTTGCCTGATTCCTGTCGTCCAGCGAATCGTCAAAGGCTTTAAGCAGATCTGCCTGCTTCTTTGTAAGATTTCTGGGGACTTCCACCTTAACGGTAACATACTGGTCGCCCCGGTCGGTGCGGTAAAGCCGCTTTATGCCTTTTCCGCGCAGACGGAATACCGTTCCGGTCTGAGTTCCTGCGGGGACGGTGTACTTAACGTTGCCGTCGATAGTCGGCACGACTATTTCGTCGCCCAAGGTTGCCTGCATGTAGGATATGGGTATTTCGGTGTAAACGTCAAAGCCCTCGCGCTCAAACATATCATCCGGCTTAACGGTTACCTTTATGTTGAGATCGCCGTAGCCGCCGCCGTTTATGCCGCTGTCGCCCGCGCCCTGAACCTTAAGGGTCTGACCGTCGTCGATGCCGGCGGGAATCTCAACCTCGCGCTGCAAAACGCTTCTAACTCTTCCCTGACCTGCGCAGGTGGGGCAGACGCTTTTGATTATCTCGCCCTTGCCGCCGCACTTATCGCAGGGACGGGTGGTCTGGAATACTCCGAAAGCGGTGCGCTGGTTTACCTTTACCGTTCCGGTGCCGCGGCAGTCGGGGCAGGTTTCCGCGCTTGTTCCGGCTTTGGCTCCGGTTCCGTGACAGTCGGGGCAGGATTCATAGCGGGTTACCTTTACCTGCTTTCTTGTGCCCTTGCAGGCTTCCATAAAGCTGATGGTAAGGTTGGCTCTTATGTCCTGACCGCGCCGCGAAGCGTTGGGGTTCGACCTCTGCGAGCCGCCGAATCCGCCGCCGAAGAAGCTTTCAAATATATCTCCAACGTCTCCGAATCCGCTAAAGCCGCCGAATCCGCTCGAGCCGTATGAGCCATATGCTCCGCCGCCCTGACGTGCTCCGTAGGTGGGGTCTACCCCCGCAAAGCCGAACTGGTCGTATTTTGCGCGCTTATCCTTGTCTGAAAGAACCTCATAAGCCTCGTTTATTTCCTTAAACTTTGCTTCGGCGTCTTTATCGTCGGGGTGAAGGTCGGGGTGGTATTTTTTTGCAAGTGCTCTGAAGGCGTGCTTCAGCTCATCATCGGTTGCGCTTTTTGAAACGCCTAAGACCTCATAATAATCTCTTTTGTCTGCCATCGTAAAACTCCGTTAAATCAATGATAAGAAACTTTCCCAAGGCGCAGATATCCTCATGCGCCTTGGGTCTGTTTAATTATCGCAATTTATATTTTTTGTTTGTGGGATTGCCTGCGTTATGATCAGTTAGCGTCGGTGAATTCAGCGTCTACAACGTTGTCATCATTGCCGCTGCCGGAAGTGTATCCGCCCTGATCGCCGCCCTGAGGACCCTGCTGCTGTTGCTGCTGAGCAGCTGCCTGCTGGTATACCTTTGTGGCTATACCCTGAATGCTTGTTTCAAGCTCTTTCTGTCTGGACTTGATAAGCTCTATGTCGGTTCCCTTAAGAGCTTCTTCAAGCGCAGCTATCTTAGCCTCGCAGTCGGACTTGTCGGAAGCTGCAACCTTGTCGCCGAACTCTTCAAGAGACTTCTTCGACTGGAATACAAGCTGGTCAGCCTGATTTCTTGCGTCAACGTCTTCTCTCTTCTTCTTGTCCTCTGCGGCGAACGCCTCAGCCTCACGCACTGCCTTGTCGATATCCTCCTTGGACATATTGGTGGAGGAGGTGATGGTTATATCCTGCTGCTTGCCGGTGCCTAAGTCCTTTGCGGAAACGTGAACTATGCCGTTGGCGTCGATATCAAAGGTTACCTCAATCTGAGGGATTCCTCTGGGAGCGGGAGCAATGCCGTCCAGTCTGAACATACCAAGCTGCTTGTTGTCCTTTGCAAATTCACGCTCGCCCTGCAAAACGTTTATGTCAACAGCTGTCTGATTGTCGGCAGCGGTGGAGAAGATCTGGCTCTTCTTGGTCGGGATGGTGGTGTTTCTCTCAATAATTCTGGTGCAAACGCCGCCCATGGTTTCAAGACCGAGCGAAAGGGGAGTAACGTCGAGCAGGAGTAAGCCTTCCTTAACGTCTCCGCCTAAAACGCCGCCCTGGTATGCAGCACCAAGGGCAACACATTCATCGGGGTTGATTCCCTTGAAAGGCTCCTTGCCGGTGAGCTTTCTTACAGCCTCAACAACGGCAGGGATTCTTGAAGAACCGCCGACCATAAGAACCTTGTTAATATCTGAGGTGGAAAGTCCGCTGTCCGAAAGAGCCTGCTTAACGGGACCAACGGTTGCTTCAACCAGATCAGCGGTGATTTCGTTGAACTTAGCCTGAGTTAAGGTGTAGTCGAGGTGCTTGGGACCTGTAGCGTCAGCGGTGATGAACGGCAGATTGATGTTTGAGGAAGGAACGTTTGAAAGCTCGATCTTAGCCTTCTCAGCGGCTTCCTTAAGTCTCTGCATAGCCATCTTATCCTTGGAAAGATCTATTCCGTCGGTCTTCTTGAACTCTGATACCAAAAGGTCGATTATTCTCTGGTCGAAATCGTCGCCGCCGAGGTGGTTGTTGCCTGCGGTCGCTAAAACTTCGGTAACACCGTCGCCCATCTCGATGATGGAAACATCGAAGGTGCCGCCGCCGAGGTCGTAAACCATAACCTTCTGCTCCTCTTCCTTATCGATACCGTAGGAAAGAGCTGCTGCGGTAGGCTCGTTTATAATACGTCTTACATTAAGACCTGCAATCTGACCTGCGTCCTTGGTTGCCTGACGCTGAGCGTCGGTGAAGTAGGCGGGAACTGTAATAACAGCCTCGGTAACCTTTTCACCGAGGTAAGCCTCAGCGTCTGCCTTAAGCTTTTGCAGGATCATTGCGCTGATTTCCTGAGGGGTGTAGGTTTTGCCGCCGAGGGTTGCCTTGTAGTCCGAACCCATATGGCGCTTGATGGAAATAACGGTGTTGTCGTAGTTAACAACAGCCTGACGCTTTGCAACCTGACCGACAAGTCTGTCGCCGTTCTTAGAGATACCTACAACCGAGGGGGTGGTTCTTGCGCCCTCACTGTTGGGGATAACTACAGCCTCGCCGCCTTCCATAACGGCAACGCAGGAATTGGTTGTACCAAGGTCTATACCTATGATTTTTGACATAATATTTTCTCTCCTTTGAGTTTAAAGTTTTTATTAGATAATGTATATAAACAGCTTTCGCCGCTGTTTTCGTGATATTTTATCAGACGTTTGCGACGACCACCATCGCGTGTCTTATAACCCTGTCGCCGCGCTTGTAGCCCTTTTGGAAGACCTGCGCAACAACGTTTTCGCCAAGGTTTTCGTCTTCAATCCGGCTTACGGCGTTTTCAAGGTTGGGGTCGAAGGTCTCTCCAACTCGGTCTATAACCTCAACGCCGAGCGACTTGAATGCTTCGCCGAGCTGAGAGTATATCATCTTAACTCCCGACTTATACTTTTCGTCGGTGGTTTCGGTGCTTAAAGCGCGCTCGAAATTATCCGCCATCGGCAAAAATGCTTCGACTGCCTTTGCGGTTGCTTCGGGGTAGATATCCGCCTTTTCCTTTACGGAGCGCTTGCGGAAGTTGTCGTATTCCGCCATAAGCCTTAAGTATTTGTCTTTGTACTCGGCAAGCTCCTTTTGTGCGGCTTCTAAGTCTGCCTTAGCCTTTTCAAGCTCCTCGTTGACGGGGGACTTTTCCTCAGCCGCAGCCTCCTCAGCAGGATTTTCCGCTTCGGGATTTGCCGTTTCGGGATTTTCGGCTTCGGGTGTGTTCTTGATTTCTTCGTTTTCGTTTTTCTTACTCATCTTCGTTTTCATCCTCTGCATCATTGTCGTTGTATATTATATCGTCGTTAGTTGAAAGAATTTCGGTGATTTTATCGGTGAAATATTCAACATACGGAATAATCTTTTTGTAGTCAAGCCGCATGGGACCTATAACTCCCAGATGCCCCGCAACCTTGCCGTCTTTTAAGAAGTTCGAGCTTACAAGGCTTGAATTTCCGACAAGGAAGTTTTCGTCTTCCTCCGAGAACAAAACGTGTATGCCGCTGAAGCTGTCGTCCATAAGCCTGCGCAGCTCGTCGCCGTTGTCGAAGAATGTTATCAGCTCGCGGGAATCTATGTCCTTGCAGTCTAAAAGATTCCGCGCGCCGCTTATGTCAACATCTCGCTTTGTAATCTCCTTGGACATATCAAATATGCCCTGAACTAAGGGAGACATTGCAATAAGGTATGTTCCCATTGCGGTTTCAAGCTTTTCAAGCATTTCATCGCTTAAAACTCCCAGCGGGACGCCCTCTAAATTCTGCTTTACAAAGCTTGTGAAATACTCAAGCTGTTCGTTGGTTAAATCAAGCTCTAACCGGCAGGTGCGGTTTTTGATTTTGCCTGTCGAGGTTATCATTAAAAGCACATAAAGCCGCTTGCCGGTGGGGATTACCTCAACCTTGGATATCACCGAAAACTTTGGATTCTCGCTCGAAACGAACGACGCACAGCTGGTTATCTTTGCCAAAGCCCTCGAGGCGGATTTAACAAGCTTTTCTTCGGAATACTCGTTTTCGGGAAGCATACCGTCGAGCTCCTGCTTTTCCTCATCCGAAAGGGGATCGGTCTGCAATAGCTGGTCTACATACAGGCGATAGCCGGAGTAGGTGGGAACCCTGCCAGCCGAGGTGTGGGGCTGTTCAAGATATCCCTGCTTTTCAAGCTCTGCCATCTCGTTGCGGATGGTCGCGCTGGAGGCGTTTATATAGCTCATTATGGCTTTGGAGCCCACAGGCTCGCCGGTTCTTATATATTCGTCAACAACTGCCGCAAGGATTCTCAGCTTCCTATCATCCAAATCACTCACCCCAAACACGCTTGGCAATTAAAAGCTTTAAGTGTTAGCACTCAATATCTCCGAGTGCTAATATATAGTATAACCATTTTTTCAAAGATGTCAAGGGGTTTTTGAAATTTTTTCGGATTTTTTTGTGATGGATATAAAAGTGTTGACATATACACATTTTGTGTGTATAGTAATGCATAAAGGGGGATGATGTATCATGAAAGAAGCTTATCCGATTTTGATATCACCGGCAGAGGGCGGCTTTGTCGTCTATATTCCGGATTTCAACATAAACACCGAGGGCGACACCCTGACGGACGCTCTCGAAATGGCAAAGGATGCAATCGGAATAATCGGCATTGAGATGGAGGACAGAAAACAAGCTCTGCCCACACCATCAGAAGTGAAAGCAGTCATAAAAGAAACTGAAAACGATATAGTTTCACTTGTAGCTGTTGACTTTTCGGAATACCGCAGGCAGAACGATATGCGGACGGTCCGCAGAAACGTCACTCTTCCTTCGTGGCTTGATTTTGAAGCCAAAAAAAGCGGCTTAAACGTTTCCGCCGTTCTTCAGAAGGCGCTTAAGCAGGAGCTTCACATAACCGACCGCTGAATGTCAACAAAATAATAAGAACAGGGCGCAGTACCGGATTTTGGTGCTGCGCCTGTTCTATGTCTTCATTTTGACATTTTTCTTATCAATCCCATGCTAATCTTTACTAAAAACAGGAAGGAGCGAAAAGCAATGTCAGTATACATCAGCCCAAGCGGCGAAGGAAGCCTTACTGCGCGCATCAGCGGCGAAATCGACCATCACTCTGCCCGCTGGCTGCGCATGGATATCGATACCGCCCTTAACGACAACCACCCCAACCACCTGATTCTTGATTTTTCGTCTGTCACCTTTATGGACAGCTCTGGAGTCGGGCTTGTTATGGGCAGATATAAAAACATGAAGGCAATGGGCGGAACGGTGGAGCTTGCGGGAATGCCTCCTTATATAGAAAAGGTAATGACTCTTGCCGGAATGGACAAGCTTGTTAAAATGTCCGAGCAGAATGGGCAGAAAAAACAGAGCGAGGCTTTGTCTGTCACAGAAAAAGGAAAGGAAGATATAAATGGCTGAAAAACCTATCAACGAAATCAGGGTAAGGTTTCCGTCGCTCTCGGTCAACGAGAGATACGCCCGCCTTGCGGTCAGCGGCTTTGTAGGGCTTTACGACCCGCGCATAGACGATCTTAACGACATAAAAACCGCCGTAAGCGAGGCGGTTACAAACTGCATAGTCCACGCCTACCGCGGCGCGGTGGGCGAAATCGAGCTTACCGCCAAGGCATATTCAAGCGGGCTTATCTACATAAGAATAAAGGACCACGGCTGCGGCATAGAGGACGTTAAAAAGGCGATGGAGCCGCTTTTCACCACTCAGCCGGACGAGGAACGCTCGGGTCTGGGCTTTTCGGTGATGGAAAGCTTCTGCGACAGAGTTGACGTAAAATCCAAGCCGGGAGCGGGTACAACCGTTGTCCTTTGCAAAAAACTGCGGTCTAAGCTTGGCTGATATGATAAGATAAGATGATAACCGAAAACCGAATCTTTGAAAAAAACGAACAGTTCCCCGGCGAGGAGATAAGCGTTGAAGGCAACTTGGGTCTTGTCCGCCTGTGCGCTTCGAGGTTCCGGGGAAAGGGAATTGAATATGAAGAGCTTTACAGCGCAGGCTGCATGGGACTTGTAAAGGCGGTGAAAGCCTTTGACAAATCCCGCGGGGTGCGCTTTTCCACCTATGCCGTTCCGGTGATTTTAGGAGAGATCCGCCGCCTTTTCCGCGACGGCGGGGCGGTAAAGGTATCGCGGATCATAAAGGAACGCTCATTAAGCGTTACAAGAGCCGCCGAGCGGTTTGAATCGCAGAACGGCAGGAGTGCCTCGCTTGAAGAGCTTGCCGAGATATGCGGCTTGGAGCGGCAGGACGTAATAGAAGCGATTGCCGTAAGCTCTCCCACTGTCAGCCTTACCGCAAGCTCGGACGACGGCGAGCTTACCCAGCTCGACCTGCCCGTTGACCCTCCCGACATAAAAATAACCGACGAGCTTGCCTTAAATCAGGCTCTTTCCACCTTAGACGAGCGCGACCGCCAGCTGATATTCCTAAGATTTTACAAAAACCTGACCCAGCAGCAGACCGCGCAAAGGCTTGGCATGACTCAGGTGCAGGTGTCACGCAGGGAAAAGAAGGTGCTGGGGGAGCTGCGGGAGAAGCTGGGGTAGATAACAAGCTGCTCTGAACCGGCTGCGAAGAGTGTAAAGCTGCATTATTCGTCGGAAATACATTCTGATATATGGCATGATGTCTTATTGACCGCAATTATGGCTGTAGTTCTGTCAATGTTAATTTTCGTTGCTTGACTGCCAAGCGCACCTAAGCTATAATTTTTATACAAGGAGGCGGTCTTGACATGATAAACGAAAACATTAAAAAATACCGCAAGCAAAAAGGAATGAGTCAGGAAGAAATGGCATTAAGGCTTAACGTTGTAAGGCAGACCGTTTCTAAATGGGAAACAGGTTTGTCGGTGCCCGACGCTGATATATTAATGCGTATAGCGGAGCTTTTAGAAGTATCCGTCGGTCAGCTTCTTGATATAGAAAAAAGCTCCGACGAAAAAGAGCAAAGCAGCCTTGCGGAGGAACTGGAAAGGCTTAACCAACAGCTTGCCGAAAAGAATCGGAAAGAAAAGCTTGCGCTCAGGGCAAACAGCAAAAGAGGGATAATCCTGCTGCTGTCCTTTGCGGCTATGCTTGCAGCCCTGGCTGTAAAAAACGAAATAATCTCCATTGTCTTGGTGGGAGCTTGTCTGCTGGCGTCGGTAATTATTCTGTATCGCAACCTTGCTCTGCTGACAAGCGTTACAACCGACGACATGAAAATCGGAGTTCTGCGCTTAACAACCGTCTTTAATATATGCATGCTTATTGCTTGTATAATTATTTCCGTTTTGATCGCTTCGGGCGTGATTGCTTTCACCGAAAATCAGGAAAAAATGCTTGCCATGCTTATTATTATCTGCGTGATGATTTTTGCTGGAATCATCTCTCCAAGGCTTCCTTACAGCAGGCACACGGGGCTTCGTCTGCCGTGGACTGTGCGGGACGAAGAAACATGGAACCTCGCCCATAAAATTATAGGCTATATATCCCTGCCGGTCGCTGTTTTATACCTGACAGGCGCGCTGACTATCCCCAACTTTGAGATTGTAACAGCCAGTGCGGTGCTGATTTGGTTGGGAATCCCGTCGGTGATTTCGTATATCTTTCTCCGCAAAAAAGTAAAGCGTTATAATACCGATTTATAAAAAGCATATAACAACCGCCGCAGAATTGATGTTTTGCGGCGGTTTCGGTCATATAAAGAATGCTCCGCTATGACACTTTTCTTTTGAAAGTGCTATAGCGGAGTATTTGTAATCGGGATCCCATTATAATATGTATTCAAGCTGGCAGTCATATGGTTCTTTTTCCACGTGCTTCTGATTATACTCAGCCGCTTCAACACATCCCATTGAGCGGTAAAACGCTTGGCTTTCGACGGCGGAGTGAGAGGAAATATACAGCTTTTTTGCTCCCTGCTCTTTTGCCCACTTTGCAGCAGACATAAACAGCTCTTTCCCGATTCCTTTTCTTCGCATATCCTCTGATACATGAAGGGAAGAGAGGTCAAAGTATCGGTTTTCTCCTCCGAAAAATCTGCTTTCCACCGACGCAAAGCCCTTCAGTTCACCGCCTGAAAATGCTCCGAGAACAAGCCCGCCTGTGCGCACCGTGTTGCGCAGACAGCAGATCAGGGTCTGATAGTCCTCCTCTGTCCAGTCGTCGATAAAAGGGTCGGAGCGGACAACCCACGCTCCGTTCTCGCGGCGGAAACATTTATCCACCACCTGACGGCGGATAAAGCTGCGAAAAAGCGTGCGGTTAATTTCCTGCTCCTGTAAGCTTCTGTATTCTGTCATCGTGTCTCCTTTTACATTATATACACACGATTTTTCATTCATTGCAAATAGTTTAACGGTCAACCGTTGGAACGCTAAGCTCGACGCCAAGCTCTTTGCAGGGCTTTAGTATTGTTCTGACATGATTGTTCATTCTTTCGGATTTTCATAAGCAATATTTATATTTTCATTTACTAAAATGGTGATTGTTCCGGATTGATTTCTTTTGCATAGCCAACAATGGTTAATTTATCGCTTATGATTCTGGGTTCGCCGATTCTGACATATCCAAGCTTTTCATATAAATGACAATTTCCTGCTTCCTGCATAAGAGTATCCAATACCCATTTATTTGCACTGCCATGTATTTTTTCAATTTCTCGCAGTGCCGACTGCGCTATTCCTCTGTTCTGATACTCAGGCAAAACGGCTAATGCAGATACCTTACAAACATTATTTTTCATTGCTATCCTGACTGCGCCAACAGGCAGGTCATTTTCAATAAACACATATCCGTAAGTGCCCGGCCGGGTGTATTTTTCCAATACAACCTCTTTGCTTTCCATATACGGATTTGTTTCTTTGTCCTGATATTTGTCAAAGAGCAGTTTATATGCCTTTTGTTGTATATCGAAAACATCATCTATAATATCTTTATTAAATGCAATAACTTTTATTTTCATCGGGATTATTAGCTCACCTTAATTTCTTACCATTTTCCCTCCGCTTTAGCCTTCTTAACCATCTTCCCGAAAATAACAAGGAAGCATATGGTGTGCGAAAGGGTTGCCATTATCCAGGATATCGGGTAGGAGAGGAACAGCACAGTAAGCGACTTGGCTGGGTCGTTGTTTACAGACGCCTTGTATTGGGCAAAGAAGGTAAATATCCATAACATTCTGAATCCGCATACAAAGGCAATCGTTCCGACGGTCGGCAGAACCGAGTGTCCTATTCCACGCAGAAGTCCAACCATAACGTCCATGGTGCCGTCTAAGAAGTAGGTTAAAAGTATTACCGACATTCTTATAACGCCGAATTCGATTTCCGCCTGAACGTCGGTGTATATGGAAAGAAGCTGGGTATCGAACAGCTTTACAATTATGCCGAGGCTCAACCCTACAGCGGTTACAAGTCCCATACATTCAAAAGCAACCGTTTTGATCCTGCGATACTTCTCCGCACCGAAGTTCTGGCTGGTAAAGGTTATTGCCGCCTGATATACCGAGTTCATTGCCATGTAGATAAAGCCCTCGATATTTGCGCCTGCACCGCTTCCTGCCATTGCAGCGTCGCCGAAGAAGTTGATTGATGACTGAATGATAACATTCGAGATAGAGAAGATAGAGCCCTGAATGCCGGCAGGAAGTCCAACCGAAAGGATATTTATAAGCTTATCCTTGTGTATGCGCAGCTTCTTTACATAAAGCTTTATCGCACCGTCGGAATGCATAAGGCAGGCAAGCACCAGCACCGCCGACACAACCTGAGATATGATTGTAGCAAGCGCAACGCCTGCAACGTCCATCTTAAAGGCTATTACGAAGATAAGGTTGAGTATGACATTTATAACTCCCGATATGGAAAGATAGTAAAGCGGGCGCTTGGTGTCGCCGACGGCACGCAGAACCGCCGCTCCGAAGTTATAAAGCATATTCGCCGGCATACCGATAAAGTAGATTTTAACATACAGCGCCGAAAGGTCGATGACGTTTTCGGGGGAATCCATCAGCTCAAGCATTCCCTTTGCCGCAAAGAATCCGAACACTCCCACCGCTATACCGCTTATCGCGGCAACGGCTATCGAGGTGTGAACCGTCTCGCTGACGTCTTTCATTCGTCCCGCACCGAAGTGCTGGGCAACAACAACGCTTGTTCCGACAGACAGTCCCATGAAAACGTTTACAATAAGGTTAATAAGCGCTCCGGTCGAGCTTACAGCCGCCAAAGAAGCGTCGCTTCCCCATCTGCCTACAACAACTATATCCGCCGCGTTGTAAAGGAGCTGAAGAGTTCCCATCAAAAGAAGCGGCAGGGTGAATCTGATTATTTTCGGGAATATCGAGCCGGAAGTCATATCCATGCTTCTGTCCCTTGATTTAAGCGAATTTACTGACACGTCTGATACCTCTATATCTGTAATAATGATAAAATAATATACAAAAAGTAAAAAACATCTGTCTTTCAAACTGAATATTTATTTTACTACTTTATTATTTTAATTTCAACTGTTTTTCCGTTTTTTCATGATGGTTTTCGGATATTCTCCTACTCCGTCAAAAAAACAGCAAAGAAGGGTGAATTATTATGCAAAATTCAATAAAACGGTTGACTTATTCGGATATATGCTTTATACTTTAAATTGCAGAATATTAACGTGCGTTTTATGCTGCGCCGCGCGCGATAATCCCGCAAAAACAGCCGTTTTCGGCGATTTTTAGAGATTTTCAGAGATATCGCACGGCGGGTGGCATAAAATATGAAATCGAAAATACCGCTTTTGAAAGGACGATGACTATGGATATTATAAACCCCGAGGTATACTCTTTGCACATGGGCAAGGCGATGTGCGCGGTCGATCTGGGCGACGGCAGCGAAAGAGGAGAGTATGTTAATCAAGACTACATTTTAAACAAGCTTGGCAGACCTCACCGCGCCGTAAACCTTATGTATTGCTATTATCCGCTTGACAAGGGCTGGCCGGTGCGCGCAAGCGTTGCATTCCCGCCGGAGGACAAAACCAACGCGTGGGGCTACCCCTACGACGATTATTTCCCCTACCGCGGAGGCTTAGAGGGCAAAAAGGACGATCCTGTTTTTGAGCAGATGCGCGACATCCGCCGCCACGGGCAGGACGTTATACTTACCTTAACGGTTGACCCCGCCGTTTCGGACGAGCATCTTATAGCCATCGCAAAGGACTTGCTGCCGTTCGGAAGAATAATGATAAGAATCAATCACGAAGCCACCGGAAGCTGGTTCTCCTTTAACAAGAGGGCTTCTTACAAGGAAGTAGCGGACTTCTTCGCCCGCTTTGCGAAGATAATACATAAGTATGCTCCCAACGTTAAAACCATTCTCTGCGCAGGCGCAGCAGGGGAGGAAAGGGATAATCCCGAAAAGATAGGCATGGAGGAGCTTTTCTTAGAAGCCGCCAAGGAGACCGATATATGGTCGATAGACAAATATATGTCTTTGCACTGGGGCTGGCCGAATGATGTCGCCCTCAAAGGCGGACATTCGCACGGCTACACCGGAGCGCAGCCTGTTTACGACTGCTGCAAGGCGACCTATGAGCGCTACAAGGAAATAACCGGCATGGATAAGCCTATGGTAATGAGCGAACACAACGCCGACGGAGATGTCACCGGTCCATATGACCAGTGCAAGATATTCCGCCGCTTCTGCGATATGCTTGTCGAGAACAAGGGCAGCTGGCTCACCGGCTTTACCATGTATCAGTTCCGCGACAGGGGCAGGCTGGGTCTTGAATGGGAAGACCCCAACAACCCCGAGGTCGGCATAGAGCTTCCGCTCCTGCGCGAATACCGCGATATAATCCACAGCGATTGGTTCAGCCCTGAAATGACTGTTGGCGATAAGCTGCCCTTGCCCGCAAAGCTTCGCTGGGGCGGCTCGGAGGACGCCGAGGGTATAGCAATTCCGCTGACTTTCGAGAAGGATCCGGTCTTCTGCGAGCTTACCTTTGACGAGGACGACGATTCCAACTTGATGCTGGAGATAAACGGAAGATGGTTCTATAAGTCTCCAAATTGCCATTATATCGACCTTATGCCGGCGTTCTTTGACAAAAAGATTGAGCTGAACGCTTCGCTCACATTAAAGATATTCGCCCCTCCGGCAAGCGGCGAAAACGCCCCCGGCGAGGTGGACTGCTATTCCGTCATCGAAAAGCTTCCGAAGATAAGAATAGATTACGAGCCACCAATACCTTTTAGCATATAAGCCGGCGTATAAGTATAATCTGTCCTCCCTGAAGTGCGTAAAGTCTTCGGGGAGGAATCTTAAAAATAAAGTCAAGGATTTTTGCATTTCTGCCATTGACAAAACGGTTTTTTTGTGATACAATAACGAAGTCGCAGAAATGCAGCAAGATAATATGCAGGTATGGCGGAATTGGCAGACGCGCATGGTTCAGGTCCATGTGAGAGCAATTTCATGCAGGTTCAAGTCCTGTTACCTGCACCAAAAAGAAAATCCGCCGACAAGGCGGCTTTTCTTTTTGTACTTTTCTCTTACTTTGCTTGGCGGATTTTCCAGATAAAAGATAAGAGAGAAAAGTGAAAAGTGTCGGTGTCGGCTTACGCCGACTTATTTTTTATTTCGGCTTCACCTGCTTTCCCGACATTTTTGGGCTTGTCAGCGGAAATAGTTTAGTTTTTAACGGTATAAATAGGATAATCTGAAACAAAGTCAGGCTTTGTCAAAGCAGCGTTTAGCCGAGTCTGACCGGCTAAACGCTGTTCAACGTCCTTCACTTTCGCAAAAGCATACATTTCAACCCAAACCACTTTCATCCTCCCTTCCTCACTTGCAATTCAACGAAAAAAGTTGTATACTAGAGCGTGTTCACACTAAACGTGATTCACGTCTTTCGGGCAAATTTTGCCCCATTCTGCGTTAAAAATCCTTGAAATACGCAAGTATTCCCGGCGGATTTTTGCCTTGAATGGAACAAAATTTGCTCCAAAATCCGCAAATCAGTTTAGTATGAACACGCTCTAATTGTCAAAAAGGAGGGCTGCCGTTATGAAAATCTATCTGATCCGCCACGGAGAAACTGACTGGAATCTCCAGGGAAGATTGCAGGGGCGCGAGGATATCCCATTAAACCAAACAGGCATATTGCAGGCAGAAGCTTGCGGCGAGGCTTTAAGAGCTGTCAGGCTTGATTCCATACACACAAGCCCTTTAATGAGAGCAGAGGAAACAGCAGAAATTATTGCGGCTTGGCAGCAATGTCCGGTCATCGTCAATTCAGAACTGATTGAGAGAGACTACGGACGCTTAGCGGGCTTATCTCCGCAGGAAAGACAGCGCTTCGAGGCTTCGGGACAGTCTTCCGGAATGGAACCGTGGGAAGCATTGGCAGAACGCGCATTGAGGGCAGCGGAAAAAATAGCGGATACCTTTCCGAAGGATACCGTTGCGGTGGTATCTCACGGAGCGTGGATCAACGCTTTGCTTGCGGTCATCTCCGAGCATGAAATCGGCTCCGGTAAAACGCGGTTAAAAAATGCTTGTATTAGTCTTATAAGCAGGAATCAAGGTGATTGGAAAATAGAATTTTTTAACCTGACGGCGCAGGAATTTACAAATTCAATAGTCTCAAAATAAGATTACATCACGAAATATCGCGCGCGAAGCATATCAAAGCTCCGCGCGCGTTTTATGTTTTTGGGATTCGCTGAAACTATGAGTTAAAGCTTCCGTCCCACAAAGGCATATTTTCGATATATTCCTCTTTGACGGCGGGGACATAATATGCGCCATAGGTCTTCATGCCGCCCTCCCTTTCGGCTTCGGGGAGCTCCACATAGAAGCGGTAATATGGGATGTAATATCCGGCATCAGTTCTGTATATCAGCTCCACCTTTTTAACATACTCCCCGCCCGGGAAGTCATAGGGCACCGAGGTTACGAAGTTTCCGCTTAACAGCAGCTTTTTTGCTTCCTTTGCCGTGATAATAGGGTAATCCCCGACCTTGTCGGACAAATCGCAGTTGTGAACGCACACATGGAAAAGCTCTTCACTTTCGTTGCAGGAGAATGACGTATAGTAGAAATTATAGTTAATTATCCTTTGCGTTAAGTCTTCTGCGCCGTCATAGAAACAAAGGTCGACCCCCCGTTCGCCGTAGATGTTATAATCTCCGCCGTTGATGTCGGTTATAGGGTTATACATGTTCAAAAGCTCTTTATATTCCTCTTTTATATATTCCGCAGTCTTTTCGACATCCTCGTAAGGCGAATAGTAGTGGAAACCAAGGCCATTTGGAAAGACTTTTGCCGGGTCAAAGGTAATTATTGCGTTCATGACCGGAACCACCTCGATGCGTATGCCGTCCTGCTCGACGATAAGGCTTGTGGGGTCAAAATATCCATCCGGCACCTCTTCACCCATACTTGCAAACTTTTCGACAGTGGCCGCCTGCATCTCTGCGCTCGGGGTGTCGTCGGTAATCACAAGATTATCGGTGTCCATGCCCAGCCGTTCGGCTGTGTCAAGCAGCATAGCTCTCATAGCTTCAAAATCCATACCCCGCATATTCATGTTCTCATCGCGGTATAGCTTGCTTTTGAATACCGGCAGAGTGGATAATTTAGCGTCCTCACTCCAAGGGTTGGCATTTACCAGCTCGGATATATCATAAGCCATATACCCCTCAAATCCCATTCCGCCCGAATCCTCCGAGATGGTAAGCATGGACAGCTCGGGCGAGCTTTCAATCGGCGAAAACCATCCCGCCACAGAACCGGCAAATACGACCAGCGCAATACACGCAGCCACCGCTCCGCAGCTGAGCCACATCTTTATTCTGTTTTTGCTCCTGATTTCGCCCGCGTTGGCTATAAGCTCGTCGTCGATTTTTCCGATTGCCTGTAAAAGTATTTCGCTTTTCATATAATTATGCCCTCCTTTTCAAGTTGCGCTTTTAGCTCGTTTCTCATTCTGAAAAGCAAGGAAGCCGCCTTGCTCTCGCTCATGCCAAAGCTTCCCGCAATCTGCCTTATCGGATACAGATACCAGTATCGGTGGATAAAGATGTTCCGCTTTTGCTCCGGCTGCTCGCGAAGGAAGCGGTTGATTGCTTCCACCAAGACCGTCTCATCAAAAGCCTGCTCCACGCCAACGGCGGACGGTATGCAGTCCTCCAGTTCGGACAGCACAAGCTCGGTCTGCCCGAAGCCCCGCTTTTCTGCGGCGTACCGCCTGAATCTGTTGAGCGATAGATTCCGCACGATTTTTCCAAGATACGCCGAAAGCTTTTCGGGACGCTTGGGCGGCATGGAATCCCATGCTTTTAAATATGTATCGTTCACACATTCCGAAGCGTCCTCGCTGTTGTGAAGGATGTTGTAGGAAATGGTGTGGCAGTATTTGCCGTATTTCTTGTCGGTCGCCGATATTGCCGTTTCGCTTCTTTGCCAATACAGCTCGATTATTTCATGGTCGTTCATTGATTTCTCCTTTCCCGCGCACAATACCAAGATTTTTGTCCTGCAAGTGCTTTCAATAATATACACACCAAAATCGCCGGTTCATTGCATGATAAGTGAAATTTTTTTGAAAGAATTATTGCCGCCCGAAGCAGGACGGCAATAATACTATTATTTATACGTTATTATACTGTCTTCGTCTGTAAAAGGCTACGTATTCGCTTTCCTGCCAAAATTCAAAAATGACAAAGGTAAGGTTAAGCACTCTGTATCTCTTCAAGGCGCAGAAGTACGATAATCAAAGTAATAGAAGAATAGCAAACCACGTTCTGGGCGAACGAAACTACCACCAAGGAACGGCAGTAAAATAAAGCCATCAGATTCACAATCTCCGCTGGCAGTCAAAAGTGCGGAAAAGGGGCAAAGGGGTGAAGGAAAAGAGGGTCCAAGGGGGAGAAACGTGAGGGGAAAAGGGGGAAATCCGCACTTTTGCTACGGTTTTAGGGTTCCCCCTTTTCCCCTTAGTTTCATCCCCCTTACCCCCTGCAGGCAGTAGGACAGATATCAATCGGCTCACCCTGTGGAGCAAAGTGTTTTCCTACACCCCCACGGTCAGTCGGACAGATAACAAACCTTTCAAACACAGGCACAAAGTTTCGTCATAATTTGTTAAATCGCTGCTAACCCCATCATTCAAGCAGTTTTATACCCACTTTTTTGAATCATTTTAGACGAAAATTAGTATTAAACTGTAAGCTGGCTTTCATCGGTTTCCAGAAGTATGAGAATGTCCTCCTCATCGCCGGTCTGGGAGTTGATATAGACAAGCACGGTGTCGTCGTTGGAGGTTTTGCACTTAAACTCCCAGCAGAGCTTTTCGTCAACCGAATTAGTAGGGATCACCGCCAGCGAGGAATCCATAACGCTGAGCATGGGCGAAAGCTTTTCCTGACATTCCTGCTCGCTTAAAACAGGCTCGCCCAGATTTCTTTCGTGATGGTTTACTATGAATCCGCGGGCGTCGAAGCCAAGGATCTCGCCGTTGTCCATTGCAACCGATATCTTTATAAGGTCGGTGTAGCAGGTAACGCCGTTGTCTTCATAAGCATAGTTGATGGTGCAGACGTTGTTGTAGGTTTCGTAATAGGTCTTCTGCATGCCGCCGATTGCAAGCGAATCAAGATAGCTTCTTGCATAGACCTCCGCTTCTGCGGGCGTGATTTTTGAGGTTCGCGGCTCGCGGCTTTTAATAAGGTAGCTTATATATCCGCCCTTTTGGGTTACGGCACAGTAAATGCCGTCCGTACGGAAGCAGTAGGAGGGCATTTTGCCCTGCTCGCCGCCATCGACGCTTTTAAGCTGCCAGTCCTCCATGCCGCAGTACTGCGCGGCGCGTCGGCGCGCGTCGTCCTCATTGACGGCGTTTGCGCCTTGGATAAGACGCGGTGTGCGCTCTAAGATATGGTCGGAGAACGGTCCGTCGTAGATAAGCTTGGGGGTAGAGGAAAAGCCGTCCTCAAGCTTTGCAAAGCCCTCGGTGATAAACGACTGTCCGCCCGAATCGATATCGGCAAACAGCTGGGTTATGGTTTTGTCGTCCGAAAGAAAGCGCGACTGTAGCTCCCAGAGCTGCTTTGAAAGCTCCTTTGCGTTCTGACAGAGGGCTGAAAGCCTGCTGTAGTCGTCATAAGAAGTCTCCTCGCCGCGTGCGGCAGCCGCCGAGACGGATGAGGCATAGTTGCCTATCTGGGTTAGAAACTTTTCGGTGCGTTCAAGGTTGGAGTTGTAAACCGGAAGCTTTGTAAGCGCGTTCTTGGCGGTGCTTGCCTCGCTTAAAAGCTCGTTTGAAAGGCGGGTCATCATCGCCGGAGATGCAGAATAAAGCCCCTTTGTCAGGGTGGAGGATATCTTGTCCGCACTTGAGGCAAGCTCTTCAACCGCCTGACGGTAGCCGTATTCGATAAAGTTTTCCGCGCGCGAAAGTTTTCGCATATAAATAAGATCAGCCGCGCCCAGAACCGCAATTATCGCCAGAGAAAAGGATACGATCCTTGCGATAGTTCTTCTTGAAATAACCGTTTTCATGATATATAAATGGTCCTTTCGTGATTATTTGCTAATAGCTTTTCACATTTATTTGCAAATACACGTTGTAAATTTTTACAGTATGAGAGAACCGCCTGTGCCGTCCCGCAGGATTAACTCCCCGACAAGGTCATGCATAAACTGAACTAAGCTCCCTGTAATTTCCGGTTGGCTGAATAAACTGCAAGGTATTGTCAAGAATAGTAGTGTAAACATAAGACAAGTACAAAAGCAACAGGAGAGATAGTCATGTCAGTATATAGGGGAGAAATATATTACGCCGATTTAAGTCCGGTGGTAGGCTCGGAGCAGGGCGGAATAAGACCTGTACTTATAGTTCAGAACGACGTTGGAAACCGTCATTCGCCAACGGTGATAGCCGCGGCTATAACCAGTCAGCGGGAAAAGACCCGTCTGCCCACTCATATCGAGATAACCTCCGGCACCTGCGGCTTGGCAAAGGACAGCATAGTCCTTTTAGAGCAGATTCGCACCATCGACAAGCAGCGTTTAAAGGAGCGCATGGGCGTTTTAGATGCAACCTCGATGGATAAAATCAACAATGCCCTGCAAATCAGCTTCGGATTGAAGGGTGGAGAGGGTGGAGTCACGTTGAGATAAAAAGGTGACTCCACTTTCGCCGCCACAGCCCAACTTTGTGATACGCCAAGGTGCGCCACACAGCAATAGTCCGTTGACCCCGCCTCGCCTTTCCTCGGCTGAAGCCGGGGCTTTGTTTTACATAGATATTATATTTCCCTCTGTCTCTTTTAAAAGCAATCCCCCGCAGGCAGCTCTGAATCGGAACTGTCTGCGGGGGGAATTTGCAAAGCGGCACTATATAAATTTGGAGGAAAACTGTTACCTGCTCGCCGCGGCGGTTTTGCTTCTGTATTTAAGCTTTATCTTGTCGGCGATAAGCGCGATAAATTCCGAGTTGGTCGGCTTGCCTTTGCCGGTGTTGACCGTGTAGCCGAAGAAGGAATTTAAGATTTCAACGTCGCCCCTGTCCCATGCGATTTCGATGGCGTGGCGGATGGCTCGCTCCACCCTCGACGGGGTGGTGGAATACTCCTTTGCAACGGTGGGGTACATCAGCTTGGTAACGCTTTCAAGCATTTCGGGGTCGTTTACCGAATGGATTATCGCCCGCCTTAAATAGTGATACCCCTTTATATGAGCGGGGACCCCCAGCTGATGTATCATCTCGGTGACGACAACCTCTAAATCCGGCGATGTCCTCGGCGACTGCATCACCGGACTGTCCTCTAAAATATCATAGCCCATCACCTGATTGATTCTGTCGCCCAGCATATGGAAATCAAACGGCTTTACAAGATAGTAAGCCGCACCCTCCTGCATTACCTGCCGCAGCGCAAATTCGTTTTCGCAGGGGGCGGTTATTATGAACGCCGGCTTGGACTTGGATGACTTGTTCACCTTTTTCATAAGCTCGATAGCGTCCAGCCCGGGCATCCACAGGTCTGCAACGACGACATCCGGCACCTCCGAGGTAACCGCTTCCAGAATAACTCCGCCGTCCTTGGGGCGGACAATGCAGAAAAAGCCCATTTCCCGCAGCTCCTGCGCACATTTAACGCCGTATTCCTCGCTGTCGTCTCCTATTAGCACCTTTAATTTTTTCGATACGTTTGACATTTTTATCTCTCCTTTATTTTTATTAAAAGCTATTTAGATGTTTTTCTTTTCTTTTCCAAATATTAACATATTCGCATGAGGAATTTTGTCAAACTATGAGGGATGGAAATATGTTTTTGAAAAACTTTTTAAAACGGCGAAAAGATGATACTAATTCCCAACCACCCTATAGCCAAATCCTCCGCTAAAATAAGCCCACTCTGCGTCAAGCAACCTTGCAATACAGCAAGTATTCCTGCGGTCGCTTTCCTTGATTGGTCTTATTTTATCTGTCGGCTTTGTCTACAGGCTGATTGAGAATTAGTATAAAAATATGCCGCAAAGCGGTTGACAATTTTCAAAACATCTGCTATACTTTATAAGGTATAAATATGCGGAGCGGTGCAAAGCGTTATGCTCCGAAAAAAAGAAAAAGCAATTTTTAAGTTGGTACAGTGATACCTGCAAGATTGGCTGATATTTTGTGCGGCGGCTTCGGGCTTCTTTCGGGGGCTTGTGCGGCTGTGCGGTTTTGTGTGCAATCTTGCTTAAAAAAGCAGGATTTTTGTTTTATATGGAGGTTTAGTTATGATGTCAGGAATAAAAGCTGTCTGCGAAAAATCCGCCGCCGATTCCGCCTTTGACCTTCTTTTGCGCAAAGGCTTATTGCCTGATTCTTGCGAGAGATATATTATTGTTCCCGGTCTTTGTGATGTTCACGTTCATTTCAGAGAGCCGGGTTTTACATATAAGGAGACTATCCGCACCGGCTCGCTTGCGGCGGCTCACGGGGGATATACCGCCGTGTGCACCATGCCCAACCTGAACCCTGTTCCGGACAGCCTCGAAAGCCTTAATGTCCAGCTGGATATTATCAGGAGAGATTCCGCCCACTGCGTAGATATCTACCCCTACGGCGCGATAACCAAGGGCGAAAAGGGAGAATGCTTAGCCGATATGGAAGCTATGTCGCCCTACGTCTGCGCATTTTCGGACGACGGCAGGGGAGTGCAGTCGCCGGATATGATGCTTTCGGCTATGAAAAAAGCCAAGGAGCTTGATAAGATTATAGCCGCCCACTGCGAGGTCAATTCGCTTTTAAACGGCGGATATATCCATGCGGGAGAATATGCCCGCGCTCACGGTCACCGCGGAATATGCTCGGAAAGCGAATACGCCCAGATAGCAAGGGACTTAGAGCTTGCCGCAAAAACAGGGGTAAAGTATCACGTCTGCCATATTTCCACAAAGGAAAGTGTTGAAATTATCCGTCAGGCAAAGAAAAGCGGCGTGGATGTCACCTGCGAAACAGGTCCGCATTATCTCACCCTTTGCGACAATGATTTGCAGGAAGACGGCAGATTCAAAATGAACCCGCCCCTGCGCTCGCGCAGCGACAGAGAGGCTCTGATAGAGGGAATAAAGGACGGCACCATAGATATGATAGCCACCGACCATGCCCCGCACAGCGCGGAGGAAAAGTCGCGCGGGCTTGAAAAAAGCCTGATGGGCGTCGTGGGCTTAGAAACCGCCTTTGCGGTGATGTATACAGAGTTTGTCTTAAAGGGAGTTATCACTCTTGAAAGGCTTGTTGAGCTTATGAGCACCAATCCCCGCCGCAGATTCGGCATAAGCGGCGAAGCGGGCTTTGCGGTGTTCGAGGTTGCAAAGCCGTATATCATAAATCCCGAAGGCTTTGCCACCATGGGCAGGGCAACGCCGTTTGCAGGCAGAGAGGTTGTTGGCAGATGGATTGCCACCGGCAAAGACGCTTTTACGGCGGAAACTATAAATCGCTAAAAAAATCTTTAATATATCGGAGGAACTATTATGGCAAAAAGAAAAGACTTGAAGAAGATTATGATAATCGGCTCGGGACCTATAGTTATAGGTCAGGCGGCTGAATTCGACTACGCCGGAACTCAGGCGTGCCTTGCCCTTAAGGAGGAGGGCTTTGAGGTTGTTCTGTGCAACTCCAACCCCGCAACCATCATGACAGATACTTCCATTGCGGACAAGGTGTATATGGAGCCGCTGACCCTTGAATACATCGCCAAGATTTTAAGATACGAGCGCCCCAATGCAATAATCCCCGGAATCGGCGGACAGACAGGTCTTAACATGGCTATGCAGCTTGAAAAGAAAGGCGTTTTAAAGGAATGTCAGGTCGAGCTTTTAGGAACAAGCAGCAAAAGCATAGAGCAGGCAGAGGACAGAGAGCTTTTCAAGGAGCTTTGCCAGTCCATCGGCGAGCCGACTATCCCCTCAGAAATAACCTACTCGCTGGAGGAAGCCAAAAAAGCCGCGCTGGATATAGGATATCCCGTAGTTCTGCGCCCCGCGTTTACTCTGGGCGGCACAGGCGGAGGCTTTGCCAACAACGAGGAGGAGCTTGTAGATATAGGAACAAACGCCTTCAAGCTTTCACCGGTTCATCAGGTGCTGATTGAAAAGAGCGTTAAGGGCTTTAAGGAAATAGAATTTGAGATGATGCGCGACGGCGAGGACAATGTTATCACCATCTGCGGCATGGAAAACGTAGATCCGGTCGGCGTTCACACCGGCGACTCGATAGTTGTGGCTCCCATAATGACCCTTAACGACCACGACCTGAAAATGCTCAACGACTCCGCAGTAAAGCTTATAAAGGCGCTTAAAATCGAGGGCGGCTGCAATGTTCAGTTTGCGCTTTCTCCCAATTCGAGCGAGTATTATCTGATAGAGGTCAACCCCAGAGTTTCGCGCTCCTCCGCACTTGCATCCAAGGCGAGCGGCTACCCGATAGCAAAGGTAACTGCCAAAATAGCGGTTGGCATGACATTGGAGGAAATCGGCATTGCAAACACCACCGCAGCAACAGCTCCCTACCTTGATTACGTGGTTGCAAAGCTGCCCAGATTCCCGTTTGACAAGTTCTCCTCCGTTTCAAACAAGCTCGGCACCCAGATGAAGGCAACCGGCGAGGTTATGGGAATAGGCTCGACTTTGGAGGAATGCCTGTTAAAATCGGTAAGATGCCTTGAAATCGGCTGCACACACTTCCATCTTCCCAAGTTCGACGGCAAATCAAGGCAGGAGCTTGAGGACTATCTTAAGGACTTCCGCGACGACGGCATCTTCGCCACCACCCAGCTTTTAAGGCTCGGTGCAACCGTTGAGGAGCTTTATAAGCTGACCATGATAACCCCCTACTTCCTCGAAGCTTTAAAACGGATAGTCGATTTTGAAAAGGTCATCGAGGAAAACAAGGGCGACATTGAAACCCTGAAAGCCGCCAAAAAGATGGGCTTTTCAGACGCTTATATATCCAAGCTATGGGGAGTTAAGGAGACCGAGGTATTCGGCTTAAGAAAGTCAAACGGTATTATGCCGATATACCGCATGGCAGACACCCTGCACACCGGCGCGTATATCCCTTACTTCTATTCCTCCTACACCGGCGAGAACCGCTCGAAGCTTTCGGATAAGAAAAAGATTATAGTTTTAGGCGCAGGTCCCATAAGAATAGGTCAGGGCGTTGAGTTCGACTACTCCACCGTTCACGCCGTAAACACCATTAAAAAGTCCGGCTACGAAGCTATCATAATAAACAACAACCCCGAAACCGTTTCGACCGACTATACCACATCGGACAAGCTGTATTTCGAGCCGCTCACACCTGAAGATGTCATGAACATCATCGAGTTTGAAAAGCCGGAGGGCGTTATAGCCTCATTAGGCGGACAGACTGCCATCAACCTTGCCCAGCCGCTGTTCGACCGCGGAGTAAAGATAATAGGCACCGACTGTCAGGCAATTGACAGAGCCGAAAACAGAGACAGCTTTGAAAAGCTTCTTTTAGAACTTGATATCCCCCAGCCCAAGGGCAAGGCAGTAACCAGCGTTGAAGACGGCGTTGCGGCGGCTGCCGAAATAGGATATCCCGTTCTGGTTCGCCCCTCCTTCGTTCTGGGCGGCAGAGCCATGCAGATAGTTGCAAACGAGGAGCAGCTGCGCCACTACCTTAAAACCGCAGTTGAAATAGACGCCGACAAGCCGGTTTTAGTAGATAAGTACATCATCGGCAAGGAGGTCGAGGTCGACGCTATATGCGACGGCAGAAACGTCTTCGTCCCCGGGATCATGGAGCTTGTAGAGAGAACAGGAATCCACTCCGGCGACTCTATAAGCGTTTACCCCACGTTCAGCATCTCACCCAAGGTAAAGGGAACAATACTTCAGTATGCCAAAAAGCTTGGCTTGGGAATAGGAATAGTCGGTCTTTACAACATCCAGTTCATAGTTGATAAGAGCGACAATGTTTATATAATCGAGGTCAACCCCCGCTCTTCGAGAACCGTTCCATTCCTTTCAAAGTCCACCGGCTACAGCCTTGCGGATATCGCGACAGAGGTTATCTTGGGCAAGTCGCTCCGCGAGCAGGGAATCTTTGATATATATCCCGACGAAAAGAAGCGTTGGTATGTTAAAGTGCCGGTATTCTCCTTCCAGAAAATACGCGGACTCGACGCTTATCTCTCCCCCGAAATGAAGTCCACCGGCGAAGCTATCGGCTACGACGACAAGCTCAACCGCGCTTTGTATAAGGCTTTGCAGGCAAGCGGTATGCACCTGCAAAACTACGGTACGGTGTTTGCAACCATCGCGGATAAGGACAAGGAAGAAGCACTTCCGCTGATAAGAAGATTCTACAACCTTGGCTTTAATATCGAGGCAACAAAGGGAACAGCCAACTTCCTGCGCGAAAACGGCATAAAAACCAGAACCCTTGCCAAGCTGAGCGAGGGAAGCGACGAAATCGCCGACGCTCTGCGTCAGGGTCACATTGCATACGTTATAAACACCGCCGAAATAGGCTCGATGGGTCACGCAAGCGACGGCTACAAGATAAGAACCCTTGCAACCGACAACAACATTACAATGTTCACCGCGCTTGACACGGTAAGAGTGCTTTTGGATGTTTTGGAGGAAACCACTATAACCGTTTCCACAATCGACGCTTGATGGAGTTAACATGAAAGAAGTAATATATAAAGTAGTATCAAACCAGAAAATCGCCAGGGACGTTTATAAGATGATTCTTTCGGGCGATACCTCGGCAATCACCGCCCCCGGGCAGTTTGTAAATTTAAAGCTTGACGGCTTTTATCTGCGCCGCCCGATATCCGTCTGCGACTGCTCGCCCGACAGCCTTACGCTTATATATAAGGTGGTCGGCGGGGGAACCGAGCTTATGTCTATGCTTGAGCAGGGTCACAAGGTGAATGCGTTGACCGGTCTGGGCAACGGCTATAACACCGATAAAAGCGGGGAAAAACCGCTTCTTGTGGGCGGAGGGGTAGGAGTTCCGCCGCTGTATAAGCTTTGCCGTGAACTTGTGGTAAAAGGCGTTAAGCCAACCGTTGTCATGGGCTTTAACTCCAAGGATGATGTCTTCTACGAGCAGGAGTTTAAGGACTTGGGCGCGGAGGTATATGTCGCCACGGCAGACGGCAGCTATGGCGAAAAGGGCTTTGTCACCGATATAATCAAGCGGCTTGACTACAGCTTTTTCTACACCTGCGGTCCCGAACCGATGTTCAGGGCGATGTCAGGTGTGATGAAAACTTCGGGGCAGTACAGCTTTGAGGAAAGAATGGGCTGCGGCTTCGGCGCGTGCATGGGCTGCTCCTGCAAGACTCTAACCGGCAACAAGCGAATCTGCCGCGAGGGTCCGGTTATGAACAGCGAGGAAATCATCTGGGACAGAAAGGAAGCGGGCAAATGAACAGACTATCAGTAAATTTGTGCGGGACATCCCTCGACAACCCGATTATCCCTGCAAGCGGAACCTTTGGCTACGGCTACGAGTTCGCCGAGCTTTACGACATAAACATCTTAGGAACTTTCTCGTTTAAAGGCACCACCCGCGAGCCGCGCTTCGGCAATCCCACCCCGCGCATAGCTGAGTGTACGGCGGGCATGATAAACGCCGTTGGCTTGCAGAACCCGGGCGTGGAAAAGGTAATTTCCGAAGAGCTTCCCAAAATGAAAGCGGTGTTTAATAAAAAGGTCATGGCAAACGTCAGCGGCTTTTCGGTCGAGGATTACGCCTACACCTGCAAAAAGCTGGATAAGTGCGAAGAGGTTGGCTGGCTTGAAGTAAACGTAAGCTGCCCCAACGTCCACGGCGGAGGAATGAGCTTCGGAACCGAGCCCAAAGCTGCTGCCGAGGTGACAAAAGCTGTAAAAGCCGTCACCAAAAAGCCGGTTATAATAAAGCTCTCGCCGAATGTTACGGACATAGTATCAATCGCCAAGGCGTGCGAAGATGCCGGAGCGGACGGCATAAGCCTTATAAACACCCTTTTGGGCATGAGAATCGATCTGCGCACCAAAAAGCCGGTTATCGCCAACAAAATGGGTGGATTTTCTGGTGCGGCAATCCTGCCGGTTGCTTTGAGGATGGTATATCAGGTGTACGATGCGGTAAAGATTCCTGTAGTCGGCATGGGCGGAGTATCCTGTGCAAAAGACGTTATAGAAATGATGCTCGCCGGAGCAACGGCTGTCGAGGTGGGAGCTCAGAATCTTATAGAGCCGCTTGCCTGCAAGCATATCATCGAGGAGCTTCCCGCGGTCATGGATAAATACGGTATAAAAAATCTTACGGATATAATAGGAGGAGCGCACAATGGGTAAAGATGTAATAGTAGCCTGCGATTTTTCGTCTAAAGAGCAGGTAATGAGCTTTTTAGATAAGTTTTCGGGCAGAAAGCCGTTTGTAAAGATAGGCATGGAGCTGTTTTATGCCGAGGGACCGCAGATAGTCCGCGAAATCAAGGCGCGCGGTCATAAGATTTTTCTTGATTTAAAGCTTCACGATATCCCCAACACCGTTAAAAAGGCAATGTCGGTGCTATCGGGATTGGATGTTGATATTACCAACCTTCACGCATCCGGCACAAAAAGGATGATGGAAGCGGCGATTGAGGGTCTTACCCGACCCGACGGCACCCGCCCGATTCTGATAGCGGTAACCCAGCTTACCTCCACCGACCAGCAGGCTATGGAGGAGGATTTGCTTATAAAAGAGCCTATAGACAAGGTTGTAATGCACTATGCGCAAAACGCCAAGTGCGCGGGTCTGGACGGCGTTGTATGCTCTCCGCTCGAAGCTGGCAAGGTTCATGAGGTCTGCGGCAAGGAGTTTATAACCGTAACCCCCGGAGTAAGATTTGCCGACGGCGACAAGGGCGACCAAAAGCGGGTTATGACCCCTGCCGAGGCAAAGAAAATCGGCTCGGATTATATAGTAGTCGGCAGACCGATAACCGCCGCCGAAGACCCTGTTGCCGCATATGAAAGATGTGTGGCGGAATTTGTTGACTGATAAGGAGAAACTAAAATGGAAGCATATAAAAGAGAATTTATCGACTTTTTAAAGGAAGCAAACGTCCTCAAATTCGGTGATTTCACCGCAAAGAGCGGCAGAAAGATACCCTATTTCATCAACGCCGGCGAAATTAAGACTGGCGCGCAGATAGCCCGCCTTGGCGAGTTCTACGCAAAAGCCTACTCCGAGAAAATCGGGGATAAAAGATGCGTTTTGTACGGTCCCGCGTACAAGGGAATATCCATTGCGGTGTCTTCCGCTGTGGCTCTTACAAAGCATGGACTCGACGTTCCGTTCTTCTTCAACCGCAAGGAAGCCAAGGATCACGGCGAGGGCGGAGTTTTCGTGGGATATGTCCCCAAGGAGGGCGAGGAGGTTGTTATAACCGAGGACGTTATAACCGCCGGAACAGCTATCCGCGAAAGCATGGAGATTCTTTCCTGCCTTAAGGGCGTTAAGGTCGCCGCGGCTCTTATTATGGTAGACCGCAAGGAAAAGGGCAGAGGCGAAAAGGGCGCTATGGTTGAAATTGAGGAGGAATTCGGCTTCCCTGTATATTCCGTCGTCGATGTTTACGACATCATAGAGTATCTTGAAGAGGACGACAGCAACGCCGAAAACGTCCAGCGAATCAAGAATTATCTCAGCGTAAACGGCGCGAAGTAAAACTTCCCGCAGCGAGGTGACATTATGCGAAATCTTATAAACATCCTTGATTTAAGTGTTGAGGAAATCGACCGGCTTATCGAGGTTGCCGACGATATAATTCAGAACCCGCAGAATTACAACGAGGTGGCGCGCCACAAGATACTTGCGACTCTTTTCTACGAGCCTTCCACCAGAACCCGACTCAGCTTTGAATCGGCAATGCTGTCGCTTGGCGGAAACGTTTTAGGATTTTCCGAGGCGGCTTCAAGCTCGGCGGCAAAGGGTGAAAGCGTCGCCGACACCGTTACCATGGTTTCGGGATATTCCGATATAATCGCTATGCGCCACCCCAAGGAGGGTGCGCCGATAGTCGCAGCGCAGCACTCCACCGTTCCGATAATCAACGCCGGCGACGGCGGGCATTACCACCCCACCCAGACGCTGACAGACCTTATGACCATCCGCCACGAAAAGGGCAGGCTGAATAATCTCACCGTCGGGCTGTGCGGAGATTTAAAGTTCGGCAGGACGGTTCATTCGCTCATCGGCGCGATGTCGAGATACGAAGGCGTTAAGTTCGTGCTGATATCCCCCGAAGAGCTAAAGCTCCCGGGATTTGTCCGCCGCGAGTATATCGCCAACAAGGGAATACCCTACGTTCAGTCGGAATCGCTCGAAGACGTGATAGGGAACCTGGATATCCTTTACATGACCCGAATCCAGCGCGAACGCTTTGTCAGCGACGACGAGTATCTGCGCCTAAAGGACACCTACATTCTCACCGCCGAAAAGATGAAGCTTGCCCGCCCCGATATGATAGTTATGCACCCGCTTCCGAGGGTGAACGAAATCTCGGTTGCTGTGGATTCAGACCCCCGCGCATGCTACTTCAAGCAGGCAAGATACGGCAAATTTATCCGCATGGCGCTTATCATGAAGCTTCTGGGACTTATTGAGAATGATGTGCCTTACGTTCCCGCCGCCGACAGTGAGACGGAGATTGTCTATGACAAGTTCGTCTGCCGCAATACACGGTGCATTACTTCTGCTGAGCAGGAATTAAGGCAGGCGTTTAAGCTTACTGATAAGGAAAACGGTATTTACCGTTGTGTTTACTGTGAGACTCGGCAGAGTTGACGATATGGGAATCGCACTTTGCATGTATATTTATAAGTATAGTAATAGCTGCTACTTTGTGCAGTCATGGACGTGCTTCGCACGCCCATAGGGAGACCCCCGACGAGGGTCTCCCCACTGAAAAACAGTCCACCGGA
>ENA-UOOC01000706-UOOC01000706.1-human-gut-metagenome-genome-assembly--contig:-C48old-NODE-706-length-31564-cov-30.223873_pt1 | contig 31564 bp, 25 predicted proteins | sample MGYA00242469_ERZ724016 | MGnify/ENA metagenome assembly ERZ724016 | reverse complement strand
AGATCCACCCGATGGAAGACGCCGTCAAGAACCGCCGCCAGATCAATCTGGAAAAGGCGAACGCAGAAAAGAAATAAGGCAGAGCAGCAGCCAATCTCCTGCGCCGGTGCGAGTTCTGCACACGGGAGAGACAGCAACAAAAAGTACAGAAAAATCCGGAAGAACCCTTTATAGACTGGGTTCTTCCGGATTTTCTGCTGGTTTCACCACGATTGTCAGAGTTTATGAAAAAACCGATTGTCCGACTGATTGGAAAAATAGCCAGATTCCATCTTGTCAAAATATTATTCGTATGGTATCCTAATAATGAATAGTACAAAGTCTTGATATTGCGATGTACAAAAATGCTAGTTGGAAGGCGAGGTGTATGCGCGGTAAAACGGCTCCCCGGGCAGCTGGAGCCATCCAGCACAGGCAACCGCGGCAGATGGACGACAAAGCCTCTGCGCACAAGACACAGAGAAAACGACGCGATTGACAGGGAGGTACGAAGATGAAGAAACGATTGATAGCGCTGCTGCTTGCGTTTGTGATGGTGCTTGGACTGACGGCAACGGTGTTTGCCGAGGGCGGCATCAGCATAGCGAGCATCCAGCCGGATGCACATACCCACACCTACATTTTCCAGGCAGGGGGGTAGAAATTGGAAAGCAAATTATCAAGCATAACGAATCGCTGAAGGATCCGGGCGTACCGTCTGCCCCGGCGGGGCAGCGGTTTGTCCGCTGGGATCCGGCGGTCTCCTTCGGTACGCCGGTCTCCGTGACACAGACCCAAACGATCACGGTACAGGCGATTTTTGAAACAGTCTATACCGTCTATTTCTGCTACAAAGACAGGACAGTCGCGACAAAGGAACTGACGGATACCCAGCTGTTCGTATCGACGGGCGATGTGCTCGTACCGGTCGGGGCGGATGAGAAGCTGACCGGCTGGTATATCGGCGGAACACGGTATGAAACCGTTTCAAAGGCGGATTTTCTGGCTGGCGATACGCTGACCCTGACCGCCAGAGTGGAAAAGGGGCACTGGATCCATTTTAACTCGGACGGCGGCAGCTACGTTGCGCCGCAGTTTGTGACCGGCAATACGAGCCAGCCTGCCGACCCGGCCAGACCCGGTTTCTTGTTTAAAGGCTGGTACGAGCAAAGCGGAAATCAGTTCACATTTGGAAACCAGCTGACGAGCAATATCACGCTGACTGCCCACTGGGAGAGCAATACTTCCACAAAGTACACCGTCATCCACTGGCAGGAGAAAGCCGACGAGAGCGGCTGGTCCTTACACGAAACGGAAACAAAGACCGGAAGGACCGGCGCACAGACAGCGGCTGCGTCAAAAAGCTATCTGGGCTTCACCGCACAGACCATCACCCAGCAGACCATCAACGGCGACGGCTCAACCATCGTCAATGTCTATTATAAGCGGAATGTGTATGAAGTGAAGTTCTATGTGGATAAAGGATGGTTGATTTATAACTGGCAAGAGAAGACTGAATCCCGCATTACTGCCAAGTATGGTGCGAATATCAGCAAAAAGTGGCCGGGAGGAATCTGGGCTACCTCGCCGGGCGGATCGACTTTTCAAGCCAACATCGATACCATGCCGCGGAACGGAGCCAAATTCTACGAAACCAGCCAGGGAAGCGCGAAAGCGTACTACTACCTGGAGAGTCTTGCAGGTGTCTATGTGCTGGACCATACGGACACTGGTGGAGCCAGTAGCTCTACAGTCACGAATGAAGACCGCTATCCGATCACCGGCTTTACCTGCAATACGGCAAAGAGCGCCAAAAATGGAGCGTGGTACAACGGTGCAAAATTCTATTATGACCGTAACAGCTACCAGATCGTCTTCATGAATCACGGCAGCAAGGAGAAAGAACTGGTCAAAAAATATGAGCAGTCTATTGCCGATGCCGGTTATACGCCGACCGCTCCGGCCAATATGCAGGACTATACGTTTGGCGGCTGGTTTGACAACCAAAAATGCGAGGGCAGCGCCTATGTCTTCACCGGTAAGAAGATGCCTGCCCACAATCTCACACTCTACGCCAAATGGGTCCCAAAGACCTACTCGGTGACGGTGTATGACGTTGATCGGACAAAGATCCTCAAGACGTTTGACGTTCCGATGGGCGAGACCATCCCGGAAAACCAGATGCCGGAGGTCACGCTTGGTACAGGTGACACATTCCTCGGCTGGATGGACATGCAGGACCATATGCCGTTCCACTTCGATACGAAGATCCATCGGGACTATAAGCTCTATGCCAAAACAGGCAATGCAGAGAAATTTGAGGTAACGTATGCCCTTGGTGATGGCTCTGGCAAGGCACCTGTCGATTCCAACAAGTATGCAAGAGGCGCACAGGCTGTTGTTCTGCCAGCGACAGGCGTAACACCGCCGACGGGCAAGGTCTTCCTGTACTGGAGTGCAGCGGCAGACAGCACGCGCTGCTATCCCGGCGGAAAACTGACCGTGACCGGCAATATGACGCTGACGGCGGTCTATGGGCAGACGACGGAGGCTGTCAGGGTAACCTACCACAGCAATTTTGCGACGGACAAGACTTACACGACAGCAGAAATGCCGAATAACAGCACGATCACGCTGCCGGGATATACTGGCCTTGACCTTCCGGAAAATCCGGGATATACCTTCGCCGGATGGAACACGCAGGCCAATGGATCGGGTACGACATACCAGCCCGACGTCAAGGTGCTTGTGGACACAATGGCTCCCGGCAACCACCTCTATGCGATATGGGCGAAGGGCAGCTATCCGCTGACCATCCATTACGTATATGCGAGCGGCGGAGAAGCGAAGCCGGACCACACCGAAGTGCTTGGTTTCGGCGCTCCCTACAGCGTCCCTTCACCATCAATTCCCGGCTATACGGCAGACAAGCCTGTTGTGACCGGTACAATGCCTGCAGAATCTGTTACAGTGACTGTCACATATACGGCAAGCACCGGCACGCCGTATGAGGTCCATCATTATCTCGAACGTCTGGAAGGCGCGTATCCTTATGTGCCAAAGGAAAAGGATAACCTGCGGGGCGAGACTGGTGCGTGGACAGCAGCTGCGGCAAAGAGCTACGATGGCTTTACGCCGATGGGATTTGCGCAGGAAAGGATCAAGGCCGACGGTTCGACGGTCGTAGAGATCTTTTATGACCGCAACAGCTATCTCCTCACATATAAAGACAGTCTCAGCGCAGGAGTCTATGCATCGCAGACCTACAAATACGGCGCGGCAGTAACCGCCATTGCGGATCCGACAAAGACAGGCTACACCTTTACCGGCTGGAGTCCCGCGGTTCCCGACACAATGCCGGCCGAGGCGCGGACCGTCTATGCCCAGTGGAGAAAGACCACGCCGGATACGGTCGTCTTTGACCCGAACAACATTAACGGAAAAACGCTGGCTGCAAAGTCGCTGACGGTCTACTCCGGCTCCGCGCCGTGGGAGACCTTCGAGGTCGTCGTCAAAGAGCCTGCCGGGACACAACGTTCTTCCGGTACAGTCAGACTGTCCGGCGGCAGCCAGTCCGCCAGCTTTACCGGCTTTGACCTCATCACGTTCCCAGCGGCAGGGACCTATACCTTTACCGTCGGCGAGGTCGACCGGAACACCCGGTATATGAGCTATGACCGGAATCTGTACACGCTGACGGTCAAGGTTGAGGAAAAAGGCGGGATGCTTGTGATCAGCGATGTGTATTACACGAATGCCGCAGGCCGCTCCTACCGGGACTTCCCAATCGTCTTCTCCAACACATACGGCAGCTATACGCCATATGTCCCCGTTGTCCCGCCCAAAACGCCGGACAAACTGAACGCGGATGATCACTTTGCCTATGTGATCGGCTACCCGGACGGCGGTGTACATCCGCATGCCACGATCACCCGCGCGGAGACGGCTACCATCTTCTTCCGCCTCCTGACGGAAAAGACGCGGAAGGACAATCTCACGAAATACCATTCGTTCCGCGACGTTCCGCAGGGTGCGTGGTACAATGCAGCGGTCGCCACCATGGCAAAGCTCAAGATCATCACCGGCTATCCGGATGGCACGTTCCAGCCTGACGCGCCGGTCACCAGAGCGGAGTTTGCCGCGATTGCTGCCCGCTTCGATGAGAAGTCGGCCAGAACGACGGCCTCCTTCCGGGATATCTACGGGCATTGGGCGGAACGGTATATTTCCCGCTCGGCGGAGCTGGGCTGGATCCGGGGTTATACGGATAATACGTTCCGCCCGGATCAGAGCATCACCCGCGCCGAGGCGATGGCGCTCATCAACCGTGTGCTGAACCGCAACCCGGAAAGCAAGGACGATCTGCTTCGCAGCATGAACATCTTCAACGACAATCTGGACACTGCCAAATGGTACTACCTGGATGTGCAGGAGGCGGCAAACAGTCACGATTTTATCCGTAAGGCCAACGGGTATGAGATGTGGAAGAAGCTGCGTGCAGATCCGGACTGGAAAGCGCTGGAGCGGTAAAAGAAAGAGCAGGAGAGTACACCCATGGGGATGCCGCGCCTGCGGCATCCCCGACCATAAACGAGGAAGGAAAGAAGACGTATGAAAGCAACCGGGATCGTCAGAAGAATCGATGAGCTTGGCAGAATCGTCCTGCCGATTGAGCTGCGGAGGACGATGGATATTGAGGAGCGGGACAGGGTCGAGATCTATCTGGAGGAAGATCTGATTATTGTCCGTAAGTTTGAGCAGACCTGTCTGTTCTGCGGCGCAGCGCGGAATCTGATTGCTTTTAAGGAGAAAAGCGTATGCAGGGACTGCATCCGCGCACTCAACAAAAAAGCCGACGATTAAAAGAAGAGCCCCATATGCACAGACAGCGGAAGCACCGAACATACGGTGTTTCCGCTGTTTGCCGAAAATCAGCAGGAATAGAAAAGCATACAGGCTCCGATTCTGCGCGCTCCATCCGGATACCGAACGTGGAAGAAACAGCGCTGACGGAGCGATTAGGAGAGACAGAGCCGGGACGGTCTGCCTTATCCTTTCACCGCACCGGCGGTGAAACCCTGGATGAAGCACCGCTGCAAAAACACGAAGATCACCGTGACCGGGACGGCCGCGACGATGGAGGCCGCAACTGGCAGGTCTGAAGGCATTTTATGGGCGGTTTCTTGACAAGAACGGCGTTTGCTGGTAAATTGGAAATATAAATAAGACAAAGACCTAATTATAGATTTGGGAAGAGGAGGATGCAGACGATGAAGAAGAGAATCATTCGCGGATGTTTGCGGATCGCAACTCTGGCGGTCGCGGGCGGTGTGCTTGGATGGCTGAGCAGCATCCTGTTCGGTGAGCGTGCGCTCATTACAGAGCTCCCCGTTGTGGTGACCCTGGGCGCGAGCGTTGGCATTTTGTCCGGTGTTGTGTTGTTCCCGGAGAAAGCATAGCTGCAGACTGCAGAGCCCCGGGGAGCAGAAGATAGGAAGCAGACAGAAGAACTGGCGCGAAACGCCGGGAAAGGAGCGGGATATGGCAATCAAGGCAATTACAACAGACAGTTTCCGGGATGATGTGTTGAAAACGAGAAAGCCGGTTCTGGTGAAGTTCTGGGCGCCGTGGTGCGGGTATTGCCGCGCTCTTGCACCGGCGCTGGAGTCAATTGAAAAGCAGTATGAGAATCTGATTTCTGTGGGGCGTATCAATTTCGATACGGAAACAGCTGTGGCGCGCAGATATAACATTCATAAGCTGCCGACCCTGCTGCTGTTTATCAACGGAGCCGTGGCTGGATTCCTGATCGATCCTTCTTCTGAGAAGGAGATCGACGCATTTTTAAAGAAAATGCTCAGACTGAATGTAGGAGGTCTGTATGGCAAATATGTATGATATTGTGATCATCGGCGGCGGCCCCGGCGGGTATTCGGCTGCATTATATGCCGCGAGAGCAGGGCTGCATGTGGCTGTGATTGAGAAGCGGGCCATTGGCGGGCAGGCAATCCGAAGTGAAAATATTGAGAACTATCCGGGCTTCGACGCCGGGATCGACGGGCTGAGCCTGAGCGAAAAAATGCAGCGCGGTGCAGAGCGGTTCGGTGCGGAAATGGTGATGGATGAGGTGCGCCGCGTACACCTGATGCAGCCAGTCAAGGTGATTGAAGCGGCGAAGCAGACCTATCAGGCACCCACCGTCATTCTGGCGACCGGTGCGCCGCCCAGAAAGCTCGGTGTGGAGGGCGAGGAGGAGATGCTGGGACGCGGTGTTCACTATTATGCCGCTTGCCGCTCTATGATGTACCGGCGAAAAACAGTTGCAGTGATCGGGGAGGGGGAGCAGGCTGCCGAGGCGGCGATGCTCCTTTCCCGCATCGCCAAGCGAGTCTGTCTGGTACATAGAGGCGAGCACATGGAGATCAGTCCGGCCTATGCAGGCAAGCTGAAAATGATGCGAAACATTGAACGCTACGCGGGAAGCGAGATCCAGGCATTTTTACATGCAAACTGGGTCTCCTGTATCCGCATTCGGGAACAGCGGGGCGGTGAACTCTGGAATCTGCCATGCGACGGCGCATTTATCTGCCTCGGCGGCGTACCGGAAACAAACCTGCTTCATGGACAGATCGCGCTGGATAAACAGGGTTACATTCTCGCCAATGAAACAACCATAACCAATCTTCCGGGTGTTTTCGCGGCTGGTGACGTTCGGACGAAGCTGCTCCGGGGCATTCTGACTGCCGCAGCAGATGGCGCGGCGGCTGCACAGCAGGCGGAGCGGTATATTGTAGAAAACATCTGATCTGAAAAGCAGGGAAGGGGCGTATCCATGAAACTTACGTTCATTGGCGCAGCGCATGAGGTGACAGGAAGCTGCACGCTTCTGGATTGCTGTGGGGGAAACTTCCTGATCGACTATGGTATGGAGCAGGGAGTCAACGTTTTTGAAAACGTGCCGCTCCCGGTATTGCCCGGACAGATCGACGCGGTATTTCTGACGCACGCGCATATTGATCATTCCGGCAAGCTCACTGCCATTTTAATACAAAAAGAAATATATGACGTAAAAACTTTGTGTTGAGAATGACAGCCGGGGCAGAGCCGCCCGTGTTGCCAAAAGGGCAAAAGGGGGCCGCCCCTGTACGGGCACAGGGGCGGCGGAGGAAGGAGCACAGCAGGCATAGGGGGAACCTGCCATAGAATGGGATGACATACAGCAGATACTGACTAGCATCCGCCCGCAGCCATTATCTTGTGCATTGGGAAAACCAAAAGATCAAAGCTATGAGATCGGAGGAGAAGGGATGTTCCCGCTGTCTCCAAGGGTGTTGCATTCGTGGTTCCCCTGTATCTATATTATATAGGAGAAAGAAGGCTTTGACAAGACTTATTTAATATAAAGTCTTAATATTATTTCTGGCGGAGACAAAAAAGCGGCAACACAGGGGAAGAGGTTCTTATGTAAACAACAAGACTGGAGGCAGCTTATGAAAAGACGAATCATTACAACCGTAACCGTTTGTGTATTTCTGGCACTTGTGCTGGCGGTGCGGCTCTCTGACAGAGAAAAAAACGATAATAGTATTCCATCCAAAGAAACCGTGGCCGCGTATATTCTGGAAAAGGGTGAGCAATATGCGGCAGAGCAGCTGCGAGGACAGGACAGGAACAGTGTCCGCCGTAGCTGGGGAGACCCGGATGCCATGCCGTCCGGGATCTGGGCAGATGTGTGGGACCTTGATGCGGACACAACGCTGCTTGTATTTTATGATGCAGAAAACAAAGACACGGTAGAGCGTGTTGTGCTCGGGCAAAAGGGAGGATAGTAAATAAGCGGGTTCATTTTTGTAGAAAACCACATAAATTGATAATAATTTATTATGGTAAACATAAACGAGGAGGACGAACAATGACAAAACGAACGCTCTCCGTCTGTCTTGCGTTTGTGCTGCTGCTCGGCACACTTGTCGGGTGCAGCAAAAACGAAACAAAGACAGACAATTCAGGCCAGAATACACAGCAGGAGACGATACCGGAGCTAGCGTCTCAATACGCCTATCAACCGCAGTATTTTGATCTGCCGGAACCGATCCAGTGGATCAGCCGGAGCTGCGTTTCGGGCAGTACACTTTATTTTACTGCCAGTATTCTCAGCGGACAGGATACCTACATTGACAAAGACGGCAATGAGGTTTCTTATGACACCTATTCCGAGGGTCTTTTCCGGTTTGAACCTGACAGCGGAGAATGCGTACAGCTCGTCAACTACGTTGACAAGCCTGATGTGGAAGATCTGGACGATGGTACACAGATTTTCCGCAGCAGCAACAGCAGCGCCCAGATCCATGCCCTCGCGGCCGGCACAGACGGCACGCTCTGGATCTACCGCCGGACAGACCTTTACACGGATGACGGCGAGATGGGGCCCTCCCTTTCGGAGCTCATCCAGCTGGATGCGCATGGCACGCTGCTTCGCACCATCATCCCCGCAAACGAGGAAGATCCGAACAGCACAGGAGACTGGGACTATTCGTACCTTGACACCCTGCTCTCCGATGATAAGGGCTATGTCTATACTTACGATTATCAGACAGTCAATGTTTATGGGCCGGATGGCAGCTTCGTTTTCAGCAAATCCGCTGACGAGCTTTCCGGCCAGCTCTGCCAGCTCTCTGCCGGTGAAGTCGGCGCACTGACTACTTACAATGACGGGAAGATGGCCTTCAAACAGCTTGACCCTGAAACGAAGAACTGGGGAAAGGAAACACCGGTCTCTTCCCGCGCATGGAGCCTGCAGCCGGGCAATGATGTCTACCGGTATTTCTTTATAGACGGCGGTAACATCTTCGGCGAACGCAAGGACACCGGCGAGGTGGAAAAGGTCGTCGACTGGCTGGCATGTGATGTGGACAGCAATACCATCGGTTACAATCGCCTCGGCTTCTTGGCTGACGGTCGCATCGCCACTGTGACCCTTGGGCACAGCTATGACGGAACGCGGGAGCGGCAGCGGATCCTGGTGCTGAGCCGCATGGATGCTGCCGATGTGCAGCAGAAAACAGAGCTGACGCTGGCCTGCTTCAGCCTTGATTATAACCTCCGCAGCCAGATCGTCAAGTTCAACCAGACCAGCACCGACTGCCGCATCGTGGTCAGGGATTATGCGGAGTATGCAGACGGCGAGGATTACTATGCCGGCCTTACCGTGTTCAACACCGAAGTTCTCGCCGACAAGATACCGGATCTGATCGTTGGCAATATGATGCTGCCGATCCGGCAGTATGCCGCCAGGGGCATGTTGGAGAACTTCTGGCCGTATCTTGACGCCGACCCCGACTATTCGCGCGACAAACTCATGACCCGCCCGGTCGAGGCCGCGCAGGTGGATGGAAAGCTCTATCAGCTGCCCATCAATTTTGGCATCACCACGGCAGTCGGCCTCGGCAGGATCGTCGGCGATTACACGACATGGACGCTGGCTGACGTCAAGAACGCGCTCAGCAAGCTGCCCGAAGGCGCGATGGTATTCAACCAGTATTACACCCAGTCGGAGATGCTCATGTATTGCGTCGCCATGAACGCAAAGGGCTTCATGGACTGGCAGAATGGCACCTGCAATTTCGATTCTGACGAGTTCCGCGCCCTTCTGGAGTTCGTCAAGCCGCTCCCGGCAGAGTTCAGCTGGCAGAGCGACGAAGAATATGAAAGCGACTTTACCCGCATGAAAAGCGGCAAACAGCTGCTGTATCCTATGAACCTCAACGACTTTGACAACATCTACTATACCTTTGCCGCACTCGATCACGATATCCGGTTTGTTGGTTTCCCGCGGGAAGATGGCTCCAGCGGCAGCGCCTTTACTGCCAGCGTAACGCTCTGCATCACCACGGCCTGCAAGGATAAAGCGGGCGCCTGGGCGTTTGTCCGTTCGGCGCTCTCTGAGGAATACCAGAAAAACCTCTGGAATTTCCCGATCCTGAGGTCTGCCTTTGACGCCATGGCCGGGAAAGCCATGACGCAGGAATATCAGACCGACGCCAATGGCAGCCAGGTGCTTGACGAGAATGGTGATCCGATCCCCATTTCCTCCGGTGGCATGAGCTATGGCGACGAGCCAATGATCGAGCTCTATGCTGTCACGCAGGAGCAGTACGACACCGTCATGGAGCTGATCGAGTCTACGACCAACTTTTTAGACTACGACCAGAGCGTCCTGAGCATCATTACCGAGGAAGCCGCAGGCTATCTTGCCGGTGACAGAAGTGTCGAGGAAGCCAGCCGTCTCATCCAGAGCCGCGTAAACCTCTATATTCAGGAGCAGAAGTGATGACCTGATAAAATTTCCCGCGCAGGCCGGTGTAGCTTGCGCGGGAGTTTGAACCGCAGAAAAGAACAGAAAGATGCCATGGCGGCGATCACTCATAAGCTGCGTTTGGTTCCGGCAGAGACGCCCACGCAGAAGTTCCTTTTACCAGCCCCAGCAGGGCTTCCACCGTCTTCATAAAGCAGGCAGCGTCCGCATCTGTCTGTGTATAAGCTGCCGCAGTCATATCGCCGCAGATCAGGTACTGCTCCGCATTCTTTGTGACACGGATCTCATACCAGCAATTTGGCATCACCGCGACCAACGTATCATCTGTTGTCAGCTCCTGCGAGATCATTGGCCGCCGAATATCCAGGAATCCATCCTCGCAAACAAGCGCATACAGCTCCTGCAAAAACGCTGTATCCGGTCGAAACTCCACAGAGGCGGTCCCCTCGGTGACAAGATCTCTTTGCAGTAGACCCTCCTGCGTGTCCATGATACTCTTTCGGTCGGTATCATACCACCATGTGAACCGGACTGCAAAATCCTCCGGCATGCTTTCCTGTACGACAGTCAACGGCGCATCCCTGCCGGAGTCCTCCGGCGTTTTCTGCATGGCTGCCGATGTGCAGCCGCTCAGCAGGGCCAAAAGCAGCAGCCCTGATACGATCCTCTTCATAACCAGACCCTCCTTTCTTGTTATCTATCAATATAGACGATAAAAAAGAAGAGCGGTTGCACTGTGCCGGGAAATAGAGCTGCTCCGGCAAGCTTTTGTATAGAGACATGGAAAGAAAAGAACCTATGTTGGCACCAAGGTTAGGCGCCAACATAGGCTCTTCGTTTGCAGGGGATTGGAATCAGGAAAGAAGACGAAAACCATCCCGGTATTTTATAGAATGCTTTAGATCCCGCCCATACAGGCAGTGCATCGGAGGTTCGCACACAATTTATTGCGCCGGCAGCTCTACCGCAATGGTGGAGCCCTTCTCCGAGCTTGCCTCCACCCATACGCAGCCGCCGTGGAGGTCGGCGATCTCCCACACCAGAGAAAGTCCCAGCCCCGCACCGCCGTACTCCCGGTTACGGGATCTGTCTACCCGGAAAAAGGGCTGGAAGATGCTCTGCTGATACTCCTCCGGGATACCGCAGCCGGTGTCGGAGACACGGATCCGGAGCTTTTCCGGCTCCTGTGTGACGCAGACCCGCACCGAGCCGCCTGGGCGATTGTATTTGACGGCGTTTTCCGTCAGGTTGAAGAGCAGCCGGTAGATCAGCGCGTCGCTGCCGGTCATGACGCCGTCGCCATCCGCCGTCAGCGTGATGCCGCGCTTATCTGCCAGCGGCGCGAGGTCTGTGAAGATCTCCTCGACCATGGGCGCAAGCTGAATCCGTTCGTTCCGCGCCACCTGCTGCAGGCTGCTCATTTCCAGCAGTGTTTTTGTCATCTGCGTCAGCCGCTCCGTCTGCTCCCGCAACAAAGAAAGAAATGCTGCTGTTTCCGGCAGTATGTCGGGGTGCTCTGCGGAGAACAGTTCCAGCTGCGCCTGCATCAGCGCAAGCGGCGTGCGCAGCTCGTGGGCAGCGTTGCCAGTGAACTGCCGCTGGGCGGCAAAGGCGTTGTTCAGCCGTTCAAGCATCTGATTGAAGGAATGGCTGAACTGGCGGAACTCCGGCAATACGTCCTCGTTGATCTTCATGTCTGCCAGGTTGCTCATCTGCACCTGCTCGACCTGCGAGGCAAAGCTGCGCAGAGGCTTGAGGGCGCGTCCGCTGACAAAATAGGCGAGGATGCCGCTGAGCAGCGTTACCGCCGCCGTGATGTACCAGTTGGTGGTGCGGAAGCGCCCCTGCACCCCATCGACGACGATGGTCAACTCCTCGTTGGGCGCTATGAGCTGCGGGTCAAAGCTCGCCGCTCCGCCATCATTCAGGATCACCGTGCCGCCGCCCTGTAAGCTGTCCGCAATGGTGTCCATATAGTACACACCGGAGGAGCACAGCAGCAAATTCATGGCCACGCAGGTGATGCCGATGAGCAGGACGGTCATCAGCGTGATGCGCCACTGCAAAGAAAGACGCTTCATGCTTCCTCGCCTCCCATCAGATAGCCCTCGCCGATGCGGTTGCGGATGGGGTCATAGCCCAGCACGGCGCGGAGCTTTTTGCGCAGGGCGGAGATGTGGACGCGAATGGAATTGCTGAAGCTGTCCACGCTGTTGTCCCAAACGTGATCCATCAGCTCCTCCTGACTCACGGGCCGCCCCTGATGCACCATCAGGTATTCGAGTATCCCCGTTTCCTTGCGGGTCAGCGTCAGCGTCTGCCCGTTGACGGCGGCGGTGCGGGAGCGGGTGTCAAAGGTCAGGTCTCCGCAGCTTAGCAGCACATCCTGCTGGGTGAACTGCCGCAATGTCAGGCTGCGGATGCGGGCCTCCAGCTCCGCCAAGTGGAAGGGCTTTGCCAGATAGTCGTTTGCCCCGGCGTCCAGTCCCTGCACCTTGTCCTCCACCTCGCTGCGGGCGGAGAGGATCAGCACCCGCGTCTCCCGGTCGGTCTGCCGCAGGGTGCGCAGCACCGTCATGCCGTCCTTTTTCGGCAGATTCAGATCAAGAAGCACCAGATCGTATCGTTCCACGCCCAGAAGCGCCAGCGCCTTTTCGCCGTCATAGCAGTAGTCCACGCTGTAGGCCAGCCGCCGCAGGCTGCGGACGATGGTCTCGCACAGGGCGCGTTCGTCTTCAATTACTAAAAGGTGCATGAGAGCCCTCCTTTTTATTTCTCCGTTTTTGTGTTGTTTTGATTATAGCAAAAATAGATAAGGTTTGCGTTAAGTTTTCGTTCTTAACAGAGACTTTAACTCTCCCGCGCTATGATGGGGACACAAAATCGGAAAGGGTGATGAAAAATGAGCTGCGGGAAAAAGGCCGCGGCGCAGATCGTGCTGCTGATGGCCGGAGCCGCCATGCTGTGCTTTGGTGTCTGGCGGGGCGAGGCGGCGACAGTGCTGAGCAAAGCAATCAAATTATGTCTGGAGTGTGTGGGCATTGGGTAAAAAGTTTTCAGGCGTTTCACAGACCATGTCCCGCTTCCGGGGCTGGATTCAGGCGGGGGCGACGCTGCTGACCAACCTGCATCTGCCGAACTTTCTCAAGGGCGGACTGTATCAGGGCGCGGGGAAGACCGTCTGCGTGCCGGGGCTCAACTGCTACTCCTGCCCGGCGGCGTCCGGGGCCTGCCCCATCGGGGCGTTTCAGGCAGTGGTGGGCTCATCAAAGTTCAGCTTTTCCTATTATATCACAGGCTTTCTCATTCTGCTGGGCGTGATGCTGGGACGCTTTATCTGCGGCTTCCTCTGTCCCTTCGGCTGGTTTCAGGAGCTGCTGCATAAGATCCCGACAAAGAAGCTCTCCACAAAGAAGCTCAAGCCCCTGACATACCTCAAGTACGCCGTCCTGCTGGTGATGGTCGTTCTCCTGCCGGCGTTCCTTGTGAACGACGTGGGCATGGGCGATCCCTTCTTCTGCAAGTACCTCTGTCCGCAGGGCGTGCTGGAGGGAGCCATCCCGCTGTCCCTTGCCAATGCCGGCATCCGGGCGGCGCTGGGCAAGCTGTTTACATGGAAGTTCAGCATCCTGCTGTCGGTGATCGTGCTGAGTGTGGTGTTCTACCGCCCGTTCTGCAAGTGGCTCTGCCCGCTGGGCGCGTTCTATGCGCTGTTCAACCGGGTGTCCCTCTTCCAGATGAAGGTGGATAAGAATAAGTGCATCTCCTGCGGGAAATGCGCCAGAGCCTGCAAGATGGATGTGGATGTGACGAAAACGCCCAACCATACCGAGTGCATCCGCTGCGGAATGTGCGTCCGCGCCTGCCCGACGAACGCCGTGTGCTTCCGCTACGGCTTCGGCAGCGGGGAAGAGACACCAAAGAAAACAACGATGGAGGAATCAAAATGAACATGAAGAGAATTTTTGCACTGGCTTTTGCCGTGCTGATGGTGCTGGCCCTGGCGGCCTGCGGCATGAAGAACAATGACAAGATGGGCGACATGAGCGGCAATGGCTCCGCCATGACTGGCGAGCCGAAAAACGCCGAGGAGGCGCTCGCCCTGCACAAGGAGCTGCTGGAGCAGGAGAACGCGATCCTGTCGGAAAATACCGAGCTGTGGGAAAAGGTCTTTATGGAGGCCGACAAGGGCATGGCCATGATCGAGGACGGGAAAAACTACGGCGACTTCCTGCTGGATACCGTCGAGGCCGCGAAAGAGCAGTTCACTGACAAGGAGTATGAGTGGCTGAAGGAGTCGGCCACGGAGATCAGCAATATTGAAAACAAGCTGACCGAGTTGGAAGAGAAGTATCCCGAGATCATGCAGAAATCCATGGACGGCGATATGAGTATGCCCGCGGGCAGCGACACGAGCACCCCTCCCGACGACGGCAGTATGCAGAAGTTCCCCGCCTTTGAGGGTAAAGACCTGGATGGCAACACGGTGAAGAGCGACGAGCTGTTCTCCGGCAACGCCGTCACCGTAGTGAATTTCTGGTTCACCACCTGCAATCCCTGCGTGGGAGAGCTTGCCGAGCTGGACGCGCTGAACAAAGAACTCGCAGAGAAGGGCGGCACGCTCATCGGCGTCAACACCTTCACGCTGGACGGCGACGAAGCGGCAATCTCGGAGGCGAAGGATGTGCTGGCCAAGAAGGGCGCGACCTATCAGAACGTGTATTTCGCTTCCGACGGCGAGGCCGGAAAATTCACAACCAACATCTTCGCCTATCCCACCACCTATGTGGTGGACCGCAACGGCAACATCGTGGGTGACCCCATCGTAGGTGCCATCACGGAAAAAAAGCAGGCGGAGACGCTGCAGAAACTCATCGACCAGACCCTTGCCGCCGACATGGGCTGACAAACGGTTTCGTCAGCGGTTACGCAAAAGATGTTTTCTGATCAGATAAACAGCGCACCCGGACGCGAAGGCCGGGTGCGCTGCCTGTCTGAAGGATCATCGGAAGGTGGAAAGGCCATAGCTGTTCGCCAGCGCGTCAATTCGCTGCCCGGCTTTGCACATTCGGCACTCGCCGGTTGGATAGGTCTCATAGCCCGGGATATCGGCAGGCGTGAACAGGCTCAACACTGGGATGCCGTCCAGGTCAGGAATCGCGCTGAAAACCGCTGCAATGCCCTGCGTTTTGCCGCCATAGTATTGGATACAATCAAGGGCGCGCCGCGCAGTTTTTCCGGAATTGACTGTCGAGATCAATAGAAGCATGTTTCTGCCATGGATCATGGAAACCAGATTTTCACGGAAAAGAAGTTGGCCGTTGGAGTCATATTCCGGTGTGACGACACAGATGCTCTTGTTATTGTTGACAGAGAACAAAATTTTCTGCGTCAGCTGTCGGGCCAGGAACGCGCCGATGACCTCGCTGCCATCCATGCAGATGATGGTGTCGATCGACTTTTCGTAGATGTAATGGCTTGCGAGCGCAAGCGCAGTGTCGTGCGCCAGACTGTATTCGTGCTTCAGCCGTGTGATGTCAAGGTAATGACTGTTATGGGAATGCCGGGTCGCAAAATGACCATGGAATGCAATGAGTTCGAGATTAGGATTCTCTCTGGAACGGATGGCTTGTGTACGCATAGACAATACCTCCTTGCATATTCACGTCGGAATGGCGGCGGGTGCAGGCGGGGCAAAGCTGCTTTCATATGGTTTTCCTGTGGTGGTTATATTATAATAGATACCGAGTCCTGATAGCAAGTGATTTATAAAAAACAGTAGTATTGCTCCGCCTGATCATGGTTCCTGCTCCTTTGCAGCAGCCTCGGCGGCAGCCTTTTTTGCTTTAGGAATCGTCCTCGGCGTAGGCAAAATCAGTGGCCGCAGGGGTCATGGACGCGTTTTTGCCCGCGGCACAGCTGGATAAAAAAATCAGAACCAGCAGGGCGGCAAGCAGAATTACAAGTTGGCGATCCTTTTTCATAGTGTAATCTCCTTTCGTTTGTCGCTCTGTTTATAGACAGGAAAACAGAGGCTCCGTTGCAGGATTTGTTCCGGAACTTCGGCTTCTCTCCTCTATTTTAAGTATATCTGATTCAGTTTCGTTTGACAAGAGGGGGAAACGATAGGAAATCTGCTGCCAAAAACCGCAATTACTGGAATGTTGACAGCCGATATATTTTGCGGTACAATTCATATATCTGCTCATGGATAAGGGCGGAAAGTCCGGATTTTTCATGGCAGATGATGAAATTGAATGATATGAGGGCAGGCGGAAGCAAGATGCAGTACCGAAACACACGGCAGCGTAAAATTGTTCTGGAAGCGGTACAGGAACACCATGACCATCCGAGCGCAGATCAGATCTATCTGGAGATCCGTGCAAAAGACCCGAGAATCAGCCGCGGAACGGTTTATCGGAATCTGAATATCCTTTCTGGGGAGGGGCAGATCACGCATGTAAAGGTCCCCGGAGCGGATCGGTATGACTGCAGGACAGACTTTCACTATCACCTGATCTGCACGGGCTGCGGCGCAGTCTGTGATGCCCCGTTTTCATACGACCCAACGCCGGACAAAACGATCGCAGCGGAATCCGGGTATCGGATCACGCGGCACAGAATGATTTTTGAAGGCGTTTGTCCGGCGTGTCAGAAGGCCGGGCACGAAAAGTAAGCACGGAACAGAAACCCGAAAGGTGCAGGATTTGAGCGGAGAATCGCCCGGATCCTGTGCTTTTTTATTGTGATACGCGAGCGATGGCCTGATGCATAAATTAAAATAAGACTTTGTATTATTAGTGTTGCGGATCCGTCACTTTTCTTGTATGATAAAGATAGAAAAACACAGCACGACAGGAAAAGAATTTGATGAAAGGAGGCGCAGCATATGATTTTGGGAATTTTGCGTGAGACGAAGAAGGGCGAAAACCGAGTGATCTGTACGCCGAAAGAGGTGGAGACCATCACGAGCGCAGGACACACCGTTTATGCACAGCGCGGCTGCGGAGAACGAGCCGGTTTTTCGGATGAAGCGTATGAATCTGCGGGGGCGCTTCTGACAGACTCTGTGCAGGAGCTGTTCAAGGTCTGCGATATGGTTGCCAAGGTCAAGGAGTTTACGCCGGAGGAATGGCCGTTGATCCGGACAGGCCAGCTACTTCTCGGTTGCCTGCATCCGGCGGCAAATCCGGAGGAGGTCGACGCGCTGATGAAAAGCGGCTGCATTGCATTTACGGCGGAGGATTCCCATCGATATGGCTCCCCGAACTGTGAGGCAGCGGGAAAGCAGGGGGCGCTGTTCGGGCTGGAATCGCTGCTGACCATCCACGGCGGAAAGGGAAAATATGTCGGCGGCCTTGCGGGGGAGCCGGGCATCCATGCGCTGATTCTCGGAAGCGGAAAAGTCGGCAGAGGCGCTCTGCAGGTCTTACAGGCGCTCGGCGCCAACTGTACGGTCATGGCCAGAAATATGCACAGGCTCCGTGCGCTCTCAGCACAGTATAATGGACGAGTCCGCGTTAGGCGCTGCTCACGGGCGCATATTGCGGAAGAATTGCCGAAAATGGATATCGTCCTCAACTGTGTCAAATGGCAGAAGGAGAACAAAGAGTTCCTCATCACCCGAAACATGCTTTCCCTCATGGAAAAGGGCTCAGTGATCGTGGATATTTCCAACGACGAGCCGGGCGCGATCGAGACCAGCCGCGCGACCACGCATGAAGATCCGCGGTACATTGTAGACGGCATTGTGCATTACTGTGTTGCAAATATTCCGGGCGCGGTTGCACGATCTGCGTCTGTTGCCTACGCAGCACAGATGCTGCCGCTGATCCTGCACCTGCTGAATGACGGCGAGGAGGAGACCTGCATCCGCGACGGCTATTACCGGCGGGCACTGACGATCTACCGGGGGCTTCTGACGCATGAGGAAACGAGCGCCGTACAGGGAAAACCCTGGGTTCGCCCGGAAGAGGCGCTCGGGATCTCCGGCTTCCGCCTCGACCCTGCACCGCTGGCGTCGGATACGCACTCGACCCATTTTTATTCCTGGGCAGAAGACGGCGGAGCCCAAACTGAACACAGTTCATAAGGATGACACAAAGATCTATACCGGGCAAAACGTACAGGCTGAATAAACAAAACGAGCAGCGGCGCAAAACAACGCCGCTGCTCCGGCGCGTATCAGGGCTGCCTCCGGCTTTTGAAATGGGACATATCAAATTACGAATAGACGGTCCGCAAAAGAAGAATGAACGGTTTGATAAGATTTTATCGATAAGTATTGACCGGTATCCGGTGGATATGCTATGATTTTTTTGGATTAAAAAATGCTATTTATATCAAAAAATAGAACAAAAAGATCAGAAAAGCAGAAGGAGGGAGCCAGCCTTGAGCAGATTGGATATCAAAACCGCAAGCAAGGCCCAGACGGTCGTTGACCGCCTCTACAAGGACATGGAACGCAGGATCGCGTCCAGTCCTCCGGGCCTGTGTCCGATCGATATGTCGCTGACATTTTTGCAGCTGTGCCACGCGCAGTCATGCGGCAAATGCGTGCCCTGCCGCATTGGACTTGGCCAGCTGAGCATATTGATGGGGCAGGTGCTCGACGGTACTGGTACGATGCTGACCATCGACACCATCGAAAAAACGGCGCGCGCCATCGTCGCCTCTGCCGACTGCGCCATCGGCCGCGACGCGGCGCAGCTGGTCCTGAGCGGCTTTGAGGGCTTCCGGGACGATTACGTGAACCACGTTCAGCACCACCGGTGCCTCGCGTCGCTGCAGAACCCCGTGCCCTGCGTTTCGCTCTGTCCTGCGGGCGTGGACGTGCCGGGCTATGTTGCGCTGGTGCGCGAGGGGCGGTACGCAGACGCCGTGCGCCTGATTCGCAAGGATAACCCCATGCCGACCGCCTGTGCGTATATCTGCGAGCATCCGTGTGAAGCGCGCTGCCGCCGCAATATGGTCGACGCGCCCGTCAATATCCGGGGCCTCAAGCGCTATGCAGTCGACCACGCAGGGGATGTTCCGAATCCTGCCTGTGGGAAGTCGACCGGCAAGCGCGTCGCCATCATCGGCGGCGGCCCGAGCGGCCTTTCCTGCGCGTATTATCTGCGCCTCATGGGCCACAGCGTGACAATTTTTGAGGAAAAGAAGCAGCTCGGCGGTATGCTCCGCTACGGAATCCCCGCCTACCGCTTCCCGCGCGAAAAGCTGGACGCGGAAATCACCTCCATTCTGTCCACCGGAGTGGAAGTACATACCGAAGTGACCGTCGGCAAAGACATTTCCTTCGAGCAGCTGCATAAAGACTACGACTGCCTGTATGTCGCCATCGGCGCGCATACGGACAAAAAAACAGGCATTCCCGGCGAGGACAGCAAGAACGTCATGTCTGCCGTTGAGATGCTGCGTGCCATCGGTGATGATGTGATGCCGGACTTCACCGGCAAGCGTGTCGTGGTCATCGGCGGCGGCAACGTCGCAATGGACGTGACAAGAAGCTCCGTCCGTCTGGGTGCTTCGAGCGTCACCTGCGTCTATCGCCGCAGAATCGCGGATATGTCCGCGCTTCCCGACGAGGTGCAGGGCGCAATTGCCGAGGGTGCGGAGATCCGCGAGCTTTCTGCGCCGGTGCGCATCGAGGCAAACGAAGTGTGCGAGGCCGCCGCCCTCTGGGTGCAGCCGCAGATCATCGGCCTTGCCGACAAGTCCGGACGGCCTCGCCCGGACGCGGCAGACCAGCCAGAAGAACGCATTCCGGCGGACATCATCGTCGTCGCCATCGGGCAGGGCGTGGAGATCGCGGGTTTTGAGCAGGCCGGCATCCCCATCAAAAGGGGAACGCTTATGGCCGAAAGCTCCAGCCAGATCGACAACATGGAAAACGTCTTTGCCGGCGGCGACTGCGTGACCGGCCCGGCCACCGCCATCCGCGCCATCGCGGCAGGCAAGGTCGCGGCGGCCAATATCGACGAGCAGCTCGGTTTCCACCATGAGATCCGTACCGATGTGCAGATCCCTGCGCCGCATCTGGACGTCTGCCCCGCGCGCGGCCGCGTCAACACCAAAGAGCGTGAGGCAGCCCAGCGCAAATGTGATTTTGAAGACATTGAATGCGGCATGACGCACGAAGAGGCCTGCGCGGAGAGCGGACGCTGCCTGCGCTGCGACCACTTCGGCTACGGCATCTTCAAGGGAGGGAGAATCGAAAGATGGTAACACTCACGATCAACGGCAAAACCGTCTGCGTGCCAGAGGGAACCAGCATTCTGGACGCCGCGCGCGCGGCCAATATCGACATCCCGACGCTCTGCTATCTCAAGGATCTCAACGAGATCGGTGCCTGCCGCATCTGCATGGTCGAGGTCGAGGGACAGGAAACGCTTGTCGCCGCGTGCGACAACGAGGTGCATGCGGGCATGGTCATCCACACGAACTCTCAGAAGGTGCGCATGACGCGCCGCGTCAATCTGCAGCTTCTTCTCAGCCAGCACGAGGTAAACTGCGTCAAGTGTACGCGCAGTGGCAACTGCAAGCTGCAGAAGCTCGCCAACGACTATAATCTGCTCGGCGCGCCCTATCAGAAAAAGCTGCGTCCGGCGCCGGTCGACTACTCCGCGCCCATTTTGCGCTTTGAAAACCGCTGCGTCAAGTGCATGCGCTGCGTGCAGGTGTGCGATAAGGTGCAGGGCGTGCATATCTGGGATCTGGTTGGCACCGGCTCCCGGACGACCGTCGGTACGGCAAAGGCGGACAGCCTTTCCCAGTCCCTCTGCACCTATTGCGGCCAGTGTGTGACCCACTGTCCGGTCGGTGCATTGGAGGAGCGCGACGATACCGACCACGTCTACCGCATGCTCGCCGATCCCACCCTCACGACCGTCGTACAGGTTGCACCTGCTGTCCGCGCGGCGTGGACAGAATATTTTGGCCTCTCACCCGAACAGGCCACGCCGGGCGTTCTGGCCTCTGCGCTGCGGGAGCTGGGCTTTGATTATGTATTCGACACCAATTTCAGCGCCGACCTCACCATCATGGAAGAGGGCAGCGAGTTCATCGAGCGCTTTACGCACAGGGATGTGTATTCCTGGCCGATGTTTACCTCCTGCTGTCCCGGTTGGGTGCGGTTCGTAAAGGGGCAGTTCCCGCAGTTTGCAAAGAACCTCTCTACCGCGAAATCGCCGCAGCAGATGTTCGGTGCGGTGGCCAAAAGCTATTTCGCAGAGAAGATCGGCGTCGACCCCAAGAACCTTCGCGTTATCTCCGTCATGCCGTGCACGTCCAAAAAGGCGGAGGCGGCGCTTCACACGATGAAAGATGCCTGCGGCGGCCCCGATGTCGACGTGGTCATCACCACGCGCGAGCTCGTGCGGATGCTCCGCTGCTCGATGATCGACCCGGCGTCCTTGGAGGAGAGCAGCTTCGATTCGCCGCTCGGCTCCGGTACGGGCGCGGCGGTGATCTTCGGCGCGACCGGCGGCGTCATGGACGCGGCGCTTCGCAGCGCGTACTATCTTGTGACCGGTGAAAATCCAGACCCCGATGCCTTTACTGCTGTGCGCGGCATGCAGGGCTGGAAGGAAGCGAGTTTCGACATTCCCGGTGCAGGCACGGTCCGCACGGCGGTGGTCAGTGGACTCGGCAACACCAGGAAGCTCATGGAGGCGATTGCCTCCGGCCACGTGCAGTATGACTTCGTTGAGGTCATGGCCTGCCCCGGCGGCTGCGTAGGTGGCGGCGGCCAGCCGATTCACGACGGCGAGGAGTGCGCCGAGGCGCGCGGGAATGTCCTGTGGAGACTTGACCACAAGATGCCCCTTCGTTTCTCGCATGAAAACCCCGATGTGCAGGCGCTTTACAAAGAGTATCTCGGAAAGCCGCTGTCCGAACGTTCTCACCATCTGCTGCATACCGATATCGAAGCCTGGCAAATGCCGCAGGAGCTTTGATTGGCGCTGCTTTCAAGGGCACAGCACAAATACGAATATGCGGGACAAGCTTGCCTTGTCTCGTATGTTTTATGTTGGTATTACCGCTTCAGCCACTGCACAAATTTCCTCTGTGAGATCTTGGCCGCTCTCGCACTTCTCTTTTTCCTTCTGCGCTTCCTTACTCCACGCGGAACATGCTTTCTGCTAAATTTTTCCACGCGAATCCACGCGAAGCGGCGCATGTACTCACGACGATAGATTTTGAGCAACTCGTCCTGTGCGTGACTTTGCACATACTGCCGCATAGCGCCGACCTCCTTGCAGGTGCGGCCACGGCTATCGAACACGCGGCTACAATATTCCGTGCTGCCGTGAACCGTGAGCGCAAAATATCTGCCGCAGCTTTGCAGATGCGCATGGAAATTCTTTGTCAGACGCACCCGCGCAGGGAAAAGTCGACATCAGTCATGCTTGCGTCCAGCGCCGTCTGGAGCAGGCGTTTGGATTTGCTGATGCATAGTCGCCAAATTGCCTGGAACGTGCGCCAATTCCCTGTGTGGCAGAAGCTTCATTGGATTTTTTGCAATCCGGTGTCGCCAGTTTTAATCTATCGCTCCATTCCAGCCACAGATAGAAGAAATACGGATGCATGTCCTTCGAAATCATCCAGAAGTTTCTGCACTGGGGTGTATCTGAAAACAGCGCTTAGCTGTGCAAAATGCCGAAAGCGACGCAGATCGCGGCGACCATAACAAAAGCAAGGAAGGAGTCGTCACGCTTGTCATAGCGTGTCTCAGCACGGCGAAATTCCTTGAGCCGATTGAAGAAATGCTCTATTACATTCCGCCGTTTATACGTCTCTTTATCAAATGGCCATGGCTGCTTTGTGTTCACTTTCGGCGGGATCGTATAGCGGGCGGACTGGTCATGCAGATAGGTTCGGATCTCTTTTGTGCCATAGGCTTTATCGGCAAGAATATCGCAGTCCTTCAGATCCGGAAGCAGCTTCAGCAAAGGAACTGCCTCCGTACAATCATCAACATTTTCGGCAGACAGCAAAAAAGCCACAGGCCGCAGGTCTTTTCCGACAATGGCATGGATTTTCGTGTTCAGACCTCCGCGTGTTTTGCCGATGCTGTTTGATGTCTGAGTTTTGCTCGCTTTCTTATTCCGCGACCTGCCCGCGCGGATGCTTTGATCGACGTTGAATCCATGCTCAGCTCCGTGCCAGTGCCCGGGGCCGCGCAGAGCTCAAAGATCTTTTTCAAGGTTCCACCGTCCCGTCAGCGGCAGAAGCAGCTGTACACAATCTGATGTGGGCCGAATATCGCCGGAAGATCGCTCCAGCGCGCGCCGCTGCGGGCAAGCCACAGGATGCCATTGAGATGCGCGCGGATATCCTTGCTCTCAGGTGCATACGTCCAGCCGGTCACGTCACCGCCGTAATTGATCTTATCATGGTCTGGGACGCCAGCCAGTACAACAGCGTCACGAGCTGTGCGCGGGTGCAGGATGCATCCGGTAGCGGACGGCTTCTGCGCAATAGGCGCCCTCCTTGACATCGGAAAAGTTCATTGCGAAATTCACAACTGGTTTCCCGGCTGCCCGCCAGAGGAACGTCACAAACTCCGCGCAAGTGAACTGTTGTCCGGACTGAACGTGTACTAGCCTGTGCCGGAGGTGATGCTTCGTTCCACAGCCCAGTTTACCGCGTCGTAGCAATACGCATTGGACGCAACATCCTCAAATCTCTGCTGATTCGCTGCGGCAAGGATCGCAGTGAGGACCGGGTCGATGCTACCCGGCAGCTGTCAACCCAACGTCGGACAAGCCACTGGTGTTTTTCCCGATATTCGCTGGGCGTGCTGCCGACATAGGTTTTGAATACCCTCGAAAAATGGCTGGCGGAGGAAAAGCCGAGATAAGAGCCAATCGCGGTCAAAGATTTATCCGAATAGCGGAGGAGGCGTTTTGCTTCCTCCGTTTTTTCCTTCAGGATGAAATCCGCTATATTTTCCCCGGGATCCTCCTTGAACTTCTTCGACAAGTATGGTCGGCTCATATACAGCGCTCCGGCGATAGCTCTGGATGGAAGAGTCACTGTTGGGATCAGCAAGGCCTGCGTTGCCTGCGCCGAACCAGTTGCACACGATGGTGCTGACAGTGCCCTCGCTGTCGTCATAGACGATGGCAGAGTTTTCAACCGCCACCTGATAGCCCCCGGGCAGATCGTCCAGCACCGGCAGACTTGCAACGATCTCACCGGTCTTCATATCCAGAGCCAGCAGCTTGACGGGGTCAGCATTGTCGGTGAACATCACAAGCTCCGGCGTCAGCGACGGAGAGCAGCCGCCGCCCCAGGCCAGACCGCCGCCGGTGGTCTTGTCGCCCTCACCGCTGACTTTTGCGCCGACACTCTCATACGGCGTACACCAGACAGCCTCGACACCGTTATTGGCACGCAGCAGATAGCAGTTCTGGTTCGTCAGGATGACTGCGCCGTCTTTGGAGGCGGCAATGCCGTTTTCTGCACCCTCACCGGGAGTAAGCTCGTAGACAAAGACTGCATCAGAGAGATCAGTCTGTTCGCCGCTTAGAATCGCATCGATGGCGGAACGTGCGATATATCCCAGTACGCCCTGCTGTTCTGCGCTTTCCAGATATAGTTCCTGAATATGTATCCCGTGCTCAAAATACACGCCGCGAACTCTGCAAGCACAGTGGCTACCTTTTGACGGTTACTGACGGTCACATAAAACCAGCGGGACGGAAGATCCGTCCCGCTGGCTGCGCATGGAGTTACTTCATGTAGCGATACAGGAAGGTTGCGATCTGGCCGCGGGTGCAGGCGGCATCGGGATCGAACTTGCCGTTGCCAACGCCGGCGGTGATGCCGTTCTCGATGGCCCAAGCCACGGCCTGCGCGTAGTAGCTGTCGGCGGGAACGTCAGCAAAGCTGGCGCCGGAGGCAGCGGCAGGTTGGCCCATGGCGCGCCACAGTATGGTGACCATCTGGGCGCGGTTGATGGCGGCGTTGGGGTTCGCGCCGTCGGAAACGCCCTTGTCCTTGGCCCAATTCTGTGCCTTTTCGTACCAGATGCTGCCGCCGGTCAAGTCCGCGTCATTCTGCCGCGCGAGGATCGTCCAAAGCTGCGCCCGGGTGGTGGAGTTGTTGGGCGCGTAGATCGTGTCGCTTATGCCGTTGACCAGCCCACGGGCGCTGACGAAGTCGATGGCGTCCTTGGCCCAGTGGGCGCGGGTGTCGATGAAGTCCTTGGAGTTGTCCATGATCTTCACAGTCGCGCTGCCGTCCATGGTGAGCCGGATGCCGTCCTCGGTGGGCAGGGAGTTCTTGACGATCTCCTCCGTGCCGTCGGGGTGGACGAGAACCGCCACCGTGCCGGGTTTCACGTTGGAAACGGGAATTTCCACCGCAGTCTCGCCCGCGTTCTTCGGCAGCTCGACCTTGACGGTGGGGGCGGTGTTGGAATCGCGGGAAGCCTCGACCTCAACGGGAGTCTTGACGGCCTCGCCGTTCTTCTTGGCGTCCTCAACGGCCTTGCTGCTGAGGGTGGTCTCCGCCGTGGTATGGCCGTTCTTGTCGGTTTTCACCGTGCCGGTGGAGCCGGAAGCGTCCTTGACCTCGGTCTTGCTGCTGCCGTCCGGCTTGGTTTCAGTCTTGGTGGTGCTGCCGTCCTTGTTGGTGGTGATTTCGGTCACCGTGCCGTCAGACTTTGTTTCCGTCTTGGTAACGGAGCCATCGGGATTTGTGGTGGTCTCCGTCTTGCCGGTGCTGGCAGAGGGCTTGTCGGAACTGCTGGAGCCGCCGCCACCGCCGGAGCTGCTGGAACCGCCACCGCCGGAGGACGGACGGGAGGTAACAGTCAGCTTGCCGTCCACATAAGTGATTTCATAATTCTCACCCGCTTCCGCGCCTTCCGCAAAGATTTTCGTCTCACCGGTCTTGTTCATATCCGGCGCTGCCGCGTACTTGAGCATGGGAGCCGTGGTCAGCTTGTCCTCACCGATCAGACCGGAAACCGTGTAATCCTTGTCCGGCTCGGGCTTGCTCAGATCAGGCGCGGTGCTGCCCACATAGACGCTCTTGTCCTTGACGGTGACGGTAACCTGCGCATTGCCAATGATAAACGTGTATTCCTTCGCCGCATCCGTGTTGTCGCTCCAGACATAGTTTTCGGCGTCCTTCAGCGTCACGGTCACGGTATATGTGCCCGCGCTTTTCCGGACGTTGCCCGCAACGGTGTAAAGGCCGCTCGCCGTGAGGGGGTAGGTCTGCTCTTCGCCGCTGTAGGTGAACTGTGTCGGGTCTGCTGCGGGGATCTCAACTTTCGCCTTAGCGATGGTAACGCTGACGCTGGCGGGCGTGGTGTCACTGTGGTTGCCGTCGCCCGCGACCTTGTACCAGACGGTGTACGCACCGGCGTTCTCGCCGATGGGGATGGTAGTGCCGTAATTTGTGCCGTCCGTGCTATACTGCATCGTGCCGTCGGCGGTCGTACCGGCGTTGATGAGTGTCTGCGCCTCGCCGGTGTAGGTCAGAGCGGTGATCGGTGTCGGCGCGGTGCAGGCGGAGTCCGCCTTCGCGATGCTGAACTTCGCACTGCCGGAGACGGTGTAGTTGCCATTGGCATTGTCCGTGATGGTCACGGTAGCGGTGTTTTCGCCCGCGTTGACGTTGTTATCGTAGGACACTGCGTACTCGCTCGGGTCAATGGTATTCTCGCCGTCCTTGACGGTGACGTTGGGTGTCTTTGCGTTGCCGTCGTAGACACTGCCGGAAGCAATTTCAATGGTCGGGTCAGTGAGATCCTTTGGTGCGATGGTATACTCCACGCTGGCGGTCACAGCCCCTTCGCCCTCGCCCACCGTGATGCCGGCGGTATAAGTACCCGCGTCGGTGGGGGCGTCGGAAAGCGCCGTTTCTCCCTGCTTGTAGGTAATATGGATGTTGTCTGCACTTGCACCCAGCCAATCATCGCTGACCGTCACCGCTGCCGCCTTGGGGCTGCTGTCGTAAGTCAGCGCATCCGCTTCGGGCACAGCGATCGTCACGCTGCCGCCATGAAAATCCGTATTGTTGTTCTCAGCGCAGTTTTTGCACGTTGCGGTGATGGTTGCGCTCCCTGTAGTTGTTGTGCTCAGTGCATACGTCCAGCTATGCGTGTGGGGATTGCTCAGCTTCAACTCGCCGTTTTCTAACGCCACCGTAGAACTGCTATCGTCTGCGGTGAAATAGGAAGAAAACGTCTTGTCGCTCATGTTCTTGCTCCAGCCGGAAGTAAAAATGCGGTTGCTATACAGCGACACGCCGATTTGCGAGCCTTCTGTCAAAGGGCCGCCAATGGTAATGGTTGTTCTGCCAACCAGACGGACATTGCTGGCCGTGCCGCCGGTGTAAATTCCGTTATCGCCCTTCGAGCCGCGGTTGACGTTGTCTGTGATCCGTACGCTGCCGCTGACGGTCATGGAGCCGTACACGCACACGCCGCCGGAGCCAAAGCTGGAGGCGTTATTGCCGGTGATGCTGCCGCCGTACATGGCGAAGCGTCCTTGCGTACCGTCTTGGGCAGACACATATACGCCGCCGCCGGAGCCGGAGACACTGTTGCCGGTAATGCTGCCGCCGTACATGGTGAAGCTGCCGGTATCTTCTACCCTTACGCCGCCGCCGTCAGAGGTGTGGTTTCCGGTGATGCTGCCGCTATACATGGTGAAGCTGCCGATCACCTTGACGCCGCAACCTACTGCGTCGCTGCTTTCGTGGGTGATTTTACCGCTCCCCTTGCAGTCGGTCAGGGTGAAACTGACGCCGCTGCCTACGTCGATCGTACTCTTACCGGCTGCGCCGGTGATGGTATGACCGTTCAGGCAGAGAAACGTGTCGGACGGGGGCACCCAAACGCTCTTGCTGCTGAGCGTCACGTTGTCGGTCAGGTAGAAATATCCGCCGCTATTCTGGATGGCGGTCAACTCCTCCGCCGAGCCGATCGGCTGCCAGGTCTCGCTTGTGTGGCTGCTGCCATTATGAGAGCAGCTCGCGCCGCAGATGGGATGGTCGTGCGCGTTGGCAGCGGTCATGCAGATCGTCTCGTTCGATGTGACATAGAAGAGGTAGTTCTCGCCCGTGTCACTGTGAAAATACTGCTTATCGTCGAGATTCGCGCCGGTGGCGATGGCAATGTCTTCGTTGGCAGGCAGATTCTGCGTGGTCACGCCGATGGACGCGTTGGAGGACAAATGATTCGTGCCGATGGTGATGGTCTTGCCGCTGCGCAGATAGACATTGCTGGCACTCGTTCCCTGCTTGTTTCCGGTAATCTGCACCGCGCCGGAGACGGTGAAGCTGCCATTCGCATATACGCCGCCGCCATTTTCCGCATTGTTGCCGGTGATGCTGCCGCCGGTCATGGTGAAGGTGCTGCCGCTGCTAATATGCACGCCGCCGCCGCTGCTGCCGCTATTGCTGTTTGCGTTGTTGCCGCTGATCTCTCCGCCGTGCATATAGAATTTGCCGCTGCCCCCCACATACACACCGCCGCCGTTCCAGACGGTGGTGTTATTGGTGATGCTGCCGCCGTACATGGTAAAGGTGCTGTTATCCCGCACCCATACGCCGCCGCTTCTCCAAGTGGTGTTTTCACCGCCGGAGGTAGTGTTGCCGGTGATGCTGCCGCCGTACATGATGAAATTGCAATTCTCGCTCAGATTCACACCGTTGCCAAGGAACGATGAATCGTGGGTGATCTTGCCGCCGCCCTGACAGTCGGTCAGGGTGAGGGTAGGACTGGGGGTGTCGACAGATTTTGTGATCTTGAATGCCTCTCTATTAGCTTTAACGGTGATGGTGTGGCCGTTCAGACAGAGCGTGATATTTTCCATGATTTGGATACTTCCGAACTGGGTGTTCGATGGGGCCTCCAGAGCGAGGTCGGTGGCAAGGTAGTAGGTGCCCTCAGACAGCACACACTGATAGGGCTGTTCCTGTGTGCCGTCACCGACCCACACGTAACCGTTCTCGTCCTGCGTGATCGCCGTCGCAAAAGTGGTTTTACTGTCCTCGCTATGGCCGCCCACATGGTTGCACGCTTGTCCATTGCCGCAGAGGTAGTGGGTGTGCAGTGTAGACGTTTCAGACTCGCCATTCGCGAATGCCGCCGCAGGCAGCAGCGTCAGGCACAGGGCCAGCGCCAAAAACAGGCTCAATCCTCTCTTTTTCGTGTTCTCCTGCCTTTTCTGTCAAAATTTTCTTGCTGGCAAAGCAAGGCAAACTCTGGCTTTTGATTTGCGTTGAAAGCATCTTGCTGTTTTCTCTCAAGCGGGGCGGTCTTCCCACGGACCGCCCCGCGAAACCGTTACGGCTCGATGATGTTGAAGGGGTTGCTCCCGGTGATCGGGAACTGGTTCATATTCTCCATCATCAGCGTCAGCAGCTCTGCGCTGCCCTCGACCTTGACGGCCTGTGCAACCGCTTCCTGATTGTTGGTCAGGATCGCAAACAGCGCATTTTTCGGGCAGGTAATAGACACGTCCGCATCATCAGACAATGTATCCGCATAGACCAGCAGCACACCATTCTTCACGCGGAGCATGTGCTGTTCGCCCACGTCAGGCAGGATCACGTTCATGGTGAAGTCGCGGTCAGCCAGCGCCTGCTTGTCCATGACAATGGCCATATAGTCAAACAGCATGGGTGCGGAGAGGGCCTTGACCATGTCGCTGGTAGATTTGGCGGAAGCGGTGAAATTGGCATTTTCATGGCGCAGCTCCTGCGCGGCGGTCAGATATTCGTTGCGCCACGGACCGGACTCTGCCTGATACCCCAGCTGCTCCAGTGCATCGGCGCACAGAAGCCGCGCATCGGTGTTCGTCGGGTCGGCAAAGACGATGGTGTTTGTGACCTCGGCGACCCACTGATATTCACCCTTGTCAAAATCCGCCTTTGCCATTTGCAGGACCTTGTCAACATCCCCCAGGTACTCCACCCATTTTTTTGCGCTGTCGCTTGGCATGAGGGGGTTCAGGTTGACAGGGTTGCTGTCATACCAGCCCATGAACTTCTGGTAGACCGCCTTGGCGTTGTGGGCGACCGTCCCGTAGTACTGGCGGGTGTACCAGATTTTATTGAGCGCCTCCGGCAGCTCGATCATGTTGGAGATCTCGTCGCTGGTGTAGCCCTGATTGATATAGGTCAGAGTCTGGTCGTTGATGAACTTATACACGGCAGCCGTGTTGACCATGTAGTCGTTCACCACGTTGTTTCCCCAGTGCGGCCAGTTGTGGGACTGGAAGGTGACCTCCGCGTCCTTGCCGTAAAGGGAAATGGCCTCGGTGATATAGCTCGCCCATGCCGCGCCATCGCGCACCTCTGCGCCGCGCAGCGTGTAGAGATTGTGGAGCGTGCCGGTGCAGTTTTCCGCCATCCAAAGCGCCTTGTACTGGGGCAGCCACGTGTTCATTTCGGCGGGCGCTTCCGTACCCGGCGTGAGCTGGAACTCCAGCTCCACACCGTCGATCGTCAGCTTTTCGCCGGACTGCGTGATTTCATAGCTGGGCGTCATGAACGAGACCGTTCCGGTGGACTGTCCCATGCCGATGCCCTGCGCCAGCTTGCCGGTCACGCCGGGGGTCAGAAGGATGCCATACTGATAATTGCTGCGGCGGCCCATACCCTTACCGGCGTAGACATTTTCCTTCACGGAGTGCTCCGTGAAGCCCACAGGCGTGATCACGGGGATCTTGCCGCTGGCGAGCTGATCTTCAATAGAAAGTGTCTCGTCTGCCTTATCCTCTTTCGCCATCACGCCGGCGATGCCGCCAAAATGGTCGACGTGGGAATGAGAGATGATGACGGCCTTGACCGGGAATTTACCAAGATTCTTTTCGATCAGCTGCATGGCAGCCTGACTGCACTCCACGCTCATCAGCGTATCAAAGACGATCCAGCCGGTATCACCCTTGACAACGGTGAGGTTTGCCATGTCATAGCCGCGGACCTGATAGATGCCATCCGTCACTTCAAAAAGGCCATAAGCGTGATTGTTCTTCGTGTTCTCCCAGAGGCTGGGATTTACGCTGTCAGGCGCTTTTTCGTAATCATCCAGGAACGCATAGGCTTCCTGACTCCAGAGGATCTTCCCATCCTCGTCCTTCAGTTCCAGTGTTTCCGGCGCGTCGATCAGTCCGCGGGTGGCGAATTCATATTCCTGCTTATCATCGAAGTCAAGTTCATCGTAGACGGCGGCATTTGCCTTTGCCGTAAAGTCTGTGGCGGGCTTGACCTCGGCGGTCAGACCCAGGTCTGCCTTTTCCG
>ENA-UOOC01000684-UOOC01000684.1-human-gut-metagenome-genome-assembly--contig:-C48old-NODE-684-length-32268-cov-7.812250_pt1 | contig 32268 bp, 34 predicted proteins | sample MGYA00242469_ERZ724016 | MGnify/ENA metagenome assembly ERZ724016 | reverse complement strand
TTATTATATCAGTTTTTAGGGTGTTTGTCGACTGTAGTTATAGTGTAACAGTTCAATGACAGAAAGTGTCATTGTGTGCGTACAGGTGTTCTTTATGGGAATAGAGTGCGATGGAATCCGGAAAACATATGTCTTTTTCATGTATTAAGTGCAGAAAATCGGTCAAACTATAGCTATCATATATAAAAAGGATTCGTCTGCCAATGAGAGAAATTGCTAAAAATCTGACCGTATTTACCGCAGGAGGGCTTGCTTATGGGCTTGTTGAGATCGCTTGGCGATCGTCCACACACATCTCCATGTTCTTTGTCGGGGGGATATGCTTCTGGCTGATCGGGAGCATAGACGAGCACGGCAGCGTTCCCTCGCTCATATATCAGTCGGTGCTGTCCTGCCTGATCGTCACCTCGGTGGAGTTCACGTCTGGAGTGTTTATAAACATAGTCTTGGGGCTTGGCGTGTGGGACTACTCCGCCCTCCCCTTCAACGTCTTGGGGCAGGTATGCCTGCCGTTCTCGGCGTTATGGCTTTTGCTGTCCGTCCCCGCGATATATTTTGAGGACTTCCTGCGTGCAAAACTGTTCGGGGAGAAGATGAAGCAGATTGACCTATTCTCAGGTAGAGAGAGCAGACACATCCCCGTGCAAGGATAGTCCGCGAAAAAAGTTGCATATCGCGGAAAACTATGCTATAATATTAATGTATACACGCACAATCCCGAAAAGAAAGGAAGTTTTCCCTATGATGATATACAAAAACAGCGGCAAGGGCGGATTTGCCGTCGGCTCGAATAAAATCAGCCGAGAGGATCTGGCTGCGGGAGGAATCACCGCCTTTGCGCTTGTGCTGATGGCTCTTATCGGTCTTGCAAAGCCCAAAAAAGAGCGCAAGAAAGGCGTTTTTACGAGGATTCTCAGCGCGCCGTTTCTGTTCAAGCTCGCCAAGGCTGGGGTATCGAAAATCAATCTTGACAGTCTTGTAAAAAAAGCCGAAAACGGCGAGGCTGTTTCAACCTTCTTTACGGACGGCTTTTCAGGCGGCGAGTCAGAAGAGGATACATACGCAGAAAATATTGACGAAAACTCAGACGGTGTTGAGGTAATACCCTCCACGCCGATAGCTTCGGAGGATGAAGTTTATGAACACATCCGATAAAATTCCATTCGGGGTTGGCACGATTTTAAATCCTGTTCCCGCGGTGATAGTCACCTGCGGAACTTTGGAAAAGCCCAACGCGCTGACGATTGCGTGGACTGGAACGCTATGCTCAAACCCTCCCAAGACCTATATTTCGGTTCGTCCCGAAAGGTATTCCTACGAGATTATCAAGTCGAGCGGCGAATTTTGCATAAATCTTACAACTGCGGAGCTTGCAAAGGCGACCGACTATCTGGGCGTGCGCTCGGGCAGAAACGAAGACAAGCTTGCACGGCTCGGTCTGAGCGTTTCGGCGGCGCAGTCGGTATCGGCACCCATACTCGACGCAAGCCCACTTAGCATTGAGTGCAGAGTGGACAGCATAATCCCGCTCGGCTCGCACGATATGTTCATAGCGGACATAGTGGCAGTGGACGCGGCAAGAGAGCTTTTAGACGAAAAAGGCAGACTCTGCCTTGACAAAGCAGGGCTATTGGCGTACAGTCATGGGGAGTACTATACCCTTGGGAAAAAGGTCGGGAAGTTTGGGTACTCGGTTCGGAAGAAGAAATAATAATACAAAAAAGACCCGCAATGGGTCTTTATATTTTAAAGTAGGTATCTAAATGCACACCATTTTGAGTGTTTCTTTAAATTCATAGGAATCATTAATATGTTATCACTGAGACAGCATTAACCTTTAACAATTTAATAGCGGAACAGAAAAATGCTCCGCTATTATCTGCTTTTCAGCCTATACATTTTTAACAGCTTTTTTCGCCAGCTTATATGCCAAATTTCTGGATTTGTCAACATCACCGGACAATTCCAGTATAATAAAGTCAGCGGCTTCTTTGACACTCATAATGCCAGTGTCTTGTGCTCTTTCAAAAGATACAATCAAACTTTTCCGTAGTTCATCACCGCTTACATTAAGTTCGTCCAACAGTCGAAGTAATTCGGTCTTTTGATAAGGATAGAGTTGAATTTCCTCATAGTATCGACTTATAAATGTTTCTCTAAGTTTTTTATTGTTACTAAATGTCTTCCAATTCAACAAAAGCTGCAATCCGGCATGAATATTAATTCTTTTAAACAAATATTGGAAATACATATCAGATGCATTGATATATGATTTGCCTTCCTCTTCAGTAAATAAACCCATTAATCGATAACATTCGCAATATCGACTTGTTGCAGCTGTTCCAGAAGCTGGATTCTTATTAAACTGGAGAAAAGCCTCGTTCATAGCCGCATTAAGTTACTATAAATTATATCTCTGTATGGTCTCTTCGGGTTCTTAATGAATTCCTCGTTTACTGTCCAAATGCTTACTCCTACGTCAGTAACACTATAATTGTGTTTATCTAAAAAATATTGGATATACAGATTTGCTTTAAGTGCTTCATTTCCTTTTTCCGTCAGTTTCCACGTGCGTTCTTTAATATACGCATCCAATGCATCCTCCGAAACAGATGATAGCTGATTAATAATCTCTGCCTTTTTACCCTTGACTGAAATGTTTAAAGCTACTGCCACTTCTTTGAGTTCCGTTAGCTTAAGCAGTCTACTGCACTTCCTATTTCCAAAAAACCTCTACTATGTAAATCTTTTAACATTTTCAAAGGATTAGAAATTTCATATGTATGCATCAAAAAGCTTGGAAAGTTAGTCTCAGTTGTTTTATATTTTCCTGCAAGCGAAAGCATAACAAGTTCAGACGGATACAGACCGTATGCATCTAGTTTACCTCTCAAGTGAAGTGAGGGAGTGTTGATAACTCTTTTGCTTGTTTCTGTTTTTTCAGCTTTAGGTTGATTTTTGTTTTTTCCAAATAACGAAGAGAACAAAGACATTTACTTTACCCCACCTTTAGTTGTTGGTTAATGCTATATCATACTATTTGGTATATTTCAACACATTTTCTTTGACGAAAAAATGTACGCTCTCATATTTTAATTAAATGATATAAATATTTGATGGTGACCTTTCATCAGCTACCATTGAGCCTATTATCACTAAATAGTATGAAAAAACATATAAAAGAGAACTGGGCACCAGCTTCGATACTCATTGTATCAAAACTGATGTCCAATTTTGCCTTGCAACGATACCCTTGATACAATAACACGATTTCAGCAAGGGGGTTCATAAGGGGGTTCAAATTGTTTTAGGGGGTTCAAATGCCGAGAAATTGCCGATTTCAAGCGGTTTCTGGGAACTTTTGCGACCGCCAGGCAGTTACTGTGTTCGAAAGCAAGGACTGACAAAAATTGTCAAAATATTGTTCTTGACAGTTTTCCTCAGCCACATTATGTACGCAAAAATAAGGGCAAAAAACTGGGCTACACTTTTTGAAATCAACCCCTCGAAGGAGGCAAAAATCAAAAGTGTAGCCCAATTTATTTGACGCTGATGCGGATGCCGGACTGGAAGACCACGGTCATTTTTTCTTCGGAATGCACCTCTATAAAATCGAGTGTCCGCAGCATCAGAGCATAGTCAAAACCATCCAGTCTGCCCACGCTGTCCAACAGACCTATCATCTCTTTGGCTCTCAGCCGTGTGAGCGCGTTGTCCGTCGTTTCAAGCGTTCTTTGCAGGATTGGCTGATACCGTGCTTTCTTGCTGACTATTTGGTTCCAAGCTCGTACAAAAACCTTCTGCGGGTATGTAAAAGGAATACGGATATCCGAGCAGATCATTTGCCTTGGTGGGGTTGGATGATTGTACTTCTCTCGGTAGGCAACCATTGCCGGAGAAGGATTGTTCACCCTATGGCGAGATGGCGGCGTGTATATCATTTTGGGGATCTCTACTGCGGTGTGGTCATGTCGGCTCTTACAACGATACCAGTTAAGCAGTTCTCGGTTGTGACCCGCACTGGTGTAGCTGCCATATTTCTTACCACAATATGGACAGATGAGCATATTGGTAAATGGATACTCCTCGCTCTGTTTCAGCCCATTTCCGGCGTGTCTTTTTACCAGTTCCTGTGCAGCTTGCCATTCCTCCCTGGGAATGATGGCAGGCAAAACATCCTCTATATAATATTGTGGTAGCTGACCACGATTACGAGATGAGGTGTGCTGGATTGGATCAGAGATGAATGTCTTCTGAAACAGGCAATCTCCGCAGTATTTCTCATTGGTGATAATATTTTTGATGGTAGTGTTCGCCCATGTGGCTCCGGAGCGTTTGGTCGGAACATTTGCTGAAAGCAGCCTGTTCGTGATGTATTCATAGCCGTGACCTTCCAGAAACCAACTATAAATCATCCGAACAATTGCAGCCTCTTCCTCGATAATAGAAATCTCGCCGTCATGCTGTTGGAACCCCAACATTGTGCTGACGACGAGACTTTCGATTATCCCTTTTTCGTATCTTTTCCGCTTGCCCCATTTGATGTTGTCGGACATACTGACCGATTCGGATTCTGCAACAGCAGCCATAAGTGTGAGCAACAATTCACCCTCGGCAGAGCAGGTATGCAGGTTTTCTTTTTCAAAGAATACATCAATACCTAACGCTTTCAGTTCTCTTGTAAAAGTCAGGGTATCAACAGTATTCCGTCCAAACCGGGAAACGCTCTTGCAGACAACGGCGTCAATCTTCCCGGCCCGGCAGTCCTCAATCATACGGAGAAAATCTGTCCGATTTTTGGTGCGAGTGCCGGAGGTGCCTCTGTCAGCATAAATGTCCACAAGCACAGCATTGGCATCTTCCTCTATCAGCTTGGTGTAATAGCTGACTTGTGCAGTAAGGCTATGGTTCTGTTCCTCGGCTTGCGTTGACACACGGCAGTAGGCGGCTATTCTCCGTTTAGGTGGATTCTCCTCCGGCCTCGTCCGCGGGTATATTACTGTCAGGTTTCGGCTGCCGTCTGACATACTGTCTCACCCCTTTCTCTATGGTCTGTGTGGTTTCTGTGCCATCTCGAAAAAGGAAGGTCACAGTGCAGTCTGCGTTGATTGTCACATAGTTCACGGTTGCCTGGAATACCAAAGGGTCAAAGGCAGTAAGGGGGCCATCATGCTTTGCAAGTTCCTCAAGGAATGCATTGACCAGCAGCCGTTTTGCAGCCAGGAGGGATATCTTCTTTGAGAGTTCCAACTTCTCCTGCTGTAGAGCCTCGTGACGGCTCATGTACTGTTCATATCGAGCATTGGTGTCTTCACTGCCACCACGCTGTTTACTGCTATTCATGAGAAGGTTGTTGATGAGCGTGGTTATGTCCGCAGTTTCCTGCTGAATGGCTTCCATCCTGGCCTTCAGTGCGCTGTCATCGGTTATGGCATCCAGGCACTCTGCATAATTGGCTGTGATTTCCTCTTTCCGAGCCAAAATGCTGTTGAAGGCGGCTACAAAACATTCTTCAAGGCTCTGTTCCTTCAGTGTGGGTGTCTGGCAGTGTTCCCGTTTCATGAACTTGTTATTGCAATGCCAGCGCCAAGACATATACTTGGTATCCGAGTGCCACTTTTTTCTGCCGTAAAAGCAGCCGCAGTCACCGCAAACGATACGTCCTGAGAAGATGGATACGCATTGAGCGCGTCCACCGGCTGCCTCGCGCCTACGGAACTCCTCCTGGACCATCTCAAAGACCTCCGGCTTGATGATAGCAGGATGGTTCTCGGAAACATAAAAAATGGGTAATTGCCCTGTGTTTTTCTGCATTTTATGATCCAAGAAGGATGTAGTAAAGCATTTTTGTAATTTTGCATCCCCGCGATACTTCTCGTTGTGAAGGATGCTGATTATCGTGGAAGGATGCCATTTGGTCTTTTTAGCCGGAGTGGGAATGCCATCTGCGGTGAGACGCTTTGCAATCTCTCCAGGGGATTTCCCGGCAAGGTACTCATCGTAGATTCTGCGGACGATAACAGCCTCTTCTTCCACAATCTCCATATCACCGGGGTTAGCGCCTTTCTTATACCCAAGGAAGGTGCTGTAGCCCAGACTCATGATGCCGTCAGCAAAGCGTTTGCGCTGTCCCCAAGTCGTGTTCTCACTGATGGATCGGCTTTCTTCCTGGGCAAGGCTGGACATGATAGTGATGAGCAGTTCGCCTTTAGAATCCAGCGTGAAAATGTTCTCCTTTTCAAAGTAAACCTCTACACCTTTGTCTTTCAGCTTTCGGACGGTAGTAAGGCTGTCGACAGTATTACGGGCAAAACGGCTTACGGACTTCGTAACGATGAGGTCAATTTCCCCGGCGAGGGCATCCTCGATCATCTTATTGAAACCGTCACGGCGCTTGATACTGGTGCCGGTTATGCCTTCGTCAGAATAAATCCCTGCGAAGATCCATTCTGGGTTGCTCTTGATGTACCGAGTGTAGTATTCAATCTGGGCTTCGTAGCTGTTCTGCTGTTCGTCCTTTTCGGTCGAAACACGCGCATATGCAGCAACTCTGCGCTTTTTTACAGAAATTTGTGACTGTGCTGATAAAATAGGCGATGTTGCCTGAATTACCTTTACATTCTTAGCCATTGGCGTTGCTCCTTTCCAAAGCCCTCTGCCGTGCAGTCTCTCGCATTTCATCAGTCCAACTGTCACGGCGAGAGCGGTCTTTCCACTCATGCTCCTTAACTGTACCGGAAACAAACACAAAACGGAGCAGATTACCTGGGCAAGCCTCGATATGGTCGATTTGGCTTTCAAAGACCAACTCATCAAAATGGCTCAGTCCCATGACTTCTGCGGAAACGGCCTGTAAGGTAGCCTCCGGGATAACCTTAGATGCACAGTATTTCTTGCCCTTTGTGCTAAATGTGCTACAGCACCAGACCACATTGTATGCGGTTACCTTGCGCCGATAGTTTTTACCACAAATGGCACAGCGGATTTTTCGGCTGAATGCACTCTCATGTCCCTGTGGACGAGCATACTCAACCCTGCGCTGTGCCATCAGAACCTGTACTGCTCCAAAGACATCCTTGTCAACGATTGCCTCATGATCTTCTTCCACATAGTACTGTGGGAGTTCACCCCGGTTGGGTACACAGGCTTTTGAAACGTGGTCCCTAACAAAGCACTTTTGGAGGAGCAGGTCGCCGGTGTATTTTTCATTTTGCAGGACGCTTCGCACTTTGGAAACGCGCCACTCGCAGCCTTTAACGGTGCGATGACCTTCCTCATTGATGATGTTGGCGATTTTTTGCATTCCATATCCCTGGTGGTACAGTTCAAAGATGCGGCGAACTGTTGCAGCCTCTTCGGGGACAATGGTGATTTCGCCGTCTACCAATCGATATCCGAGCATCTGACAAGTGGAGGCCTTGCCCTGTTCAAAGCCCTTACGAATCCGCCATTTTTGGTTTTCACTGGCAGAGAGGCTTTCTTCCTGGGCGAAGGATGCCAGCAACGTGAGCATCAGTTCGCCATCGGCGCTGAGTGTATAAATGTTCTGCTCCTCGAAGTAGACATCGATACCCAGGTGCTGCAGCTCTCGGACTGTTTCCAGAAGCGTCACCGTGTTACGGGCGAATCTGGAAATTGCCTTGGTCACGACCATGTCAATTTTTCCGGCTCTACAGTCCTCCAAGAGCAGCTGAAATTGCTCACGGCTGTCCTTTGTGCCGGTCTTAGCTTCGTCAGCATAGATTCCGGCAAATGCCCATTCAGGATTCCGATTGATGTAGTCATGGTAATAATCAATCTGCGCCTTCAAGGAATGAAGCATCGCATCCTTGCCACTGGACACTCTTGCATACGCAGCCACACGCTTTTTCTTTTGCGGTTGTGCTTGCTGCGGTGTAATATCAAATACATTTTTCATGGTTCTCACCCCTTTCGTAGCGTACATATTACCTCTGAACTGGACTATTATCCAGTTGTATTTGAGATATATATCCGACAAATATTGGGCGGTACTTATTGGTCAATATTGTCTTAATTTTTGTGTAGTCCTCTTCGCTGATCACGCCGTCTTTTAAGAGACAAGTGAACGGCTTTAACGATACGTGGTATGCCATTTCAGCCTGAAGCTGTTCTGTTGTCATTGCAACTCACCTCCGTGGAAACGGTCTGCAATGTAGCAGTTGTGGGAGCAATATTTCCGGGTGCTGTTTTTGCTGACGCTAAATGTCTGCCCACAATGGCCGCAGATGACCTGGCGTTCACTGCGATGGTTGACCAGTTCCGGGTGGGCATTCCACCATTTGGTTCTGCAGGCATCGGAGCAGAAAACTCTGCGTTTCCTTCCGGGAGTTTGAACCAGAGTTGCTCCGCAGCACTTACACGCTTTTTCTGTGCTGCAGGGTTGGTGCGTAACTGTACCGCCCAAAGCATTCCTTTTGCAGTAGGTTTTCACGGTGTTCACGGACAGTCCCATTAACTGAGCAATCTTTTTATAGCCTAATCCTTGCTGACGGAAAGCTGTAAGCGTATTCTTCTCTTCAGTGGTCATGTGATTTCCTCCAATCTGAGGAGACCTTCCTCACAGACCCATCTGTACAAAAACAGCGACTTTGGCCGAAAATTTCAGGCAAAAAATTAGACCCACCGCTCCGAAAGTGGAACAGTGGGTCTCATGCTTAGTTAGGTATCTTCAGTTTCCAACCGCTGTAGATGACATTGGACTTGAGGTTGTTGAGGGCCTTGATTTCCGGGTAACGGGAACCGTCACCGAGATATGCCTTGGCAATATCCCAAAGGGTGTCACCCTTGACCACAGTATGGATGCGGTAAGTCTCCGCAGCCTTTTCCGGGTAAATGGCAACACCATCATTGGTGAACACATAGGTGCCGGGGTTCTTGTCCGCTGCAGCCTTTGCGTTCTTCAGCACACGGTATGCACCAACCTGGGACTTGCTGTCCTTCCAGGTCTTACGCACACGGTAATAGCCGGAAGTCAGCTTTTCGGGATATGCGACCGCAGGAGCCTCCTCCTGGGCAGACTCGTCCTTTTCGGTGTCGGCATCCAGGAGAGCCTTGACCGCTGCACGGAAGGTGTCCATGCTCTTGCCGTGCTTGGGAAACCAATGCATGACGTCACCGTGATTGGATGCGATACCCTGCTTGTAACCCTCGCTGTGGCAGATGATGTTCTTTTCGGTGAGACCGTACTGCTTGCAGAGATAGGCACAAAGTTCCACCGCTTCCTGGTAGACCTTACCGAAGTAGACCGCATCAGTCAGGCCATCCTCGCAGATTTCAAAGCCGATGTGAGTGTTGTTGGCAGAGCCACCGGCGTGCCATCCACGGTGATCCCAAGGCAAACACTGATACGTTGCAACAGTCCCATCAGCCAACTTACCGATGAATCCGTGGACGCAGACCTCTCTGCCGCCAGGATGGTAGGTGTTCCAATGGTTGTTGTACTGGTTTTTGCCCAGCTTGCCGTCATCGGGTCCCACATAGCGTTTCAGCCAGGGGTTATTCGCACCCGTGGAATGAACCATGATGCCTTTGACGGTGATTTTTCTGCCCGCCTTGTAGCAGGCATTTTCGGTAAATATCAGCTTATTCAGATTCATCTTCGTTACCTCCTCTTTCGTGAAGCTGTTCCAGGACTTCCTTCAGCTTTGCAGGGATAGGCAGTCCCAGGTGTGCGGAGTTCTCCATGATGCTGACACCCTCATTGGACAGGTAGAAGAAGATGACTGCGGTACGCAGTACACCACCCTGACCGAGGACATAGACATCCACAATGTTGCCGATGCCCACAAGGGTAAAAATCAGTACCTTACGGCAGATACCCTTGAAGCCAACGGCACTGGAGAGCTTCTTGTCGGTGATGGCGCACATAACGCCGGTGATGTAGTCGATTACCGTAAAGGCAATCAGTGCATACAGAAAACCGTCCACACCGCCCAGAAACCATCCAAGGAAACCACCAAAGGCGGTGAAGGCAATCTGAATGCCAGACCAGATCTGTTTCATTTGCGTGTCCTCCTAAAATTCATATTTTTATATGAAAATAGGCACCCTTGCGGATGCCTAAATTCCTTATTCCAGCCATGCCGGTCTTTCCGGCACGACCATTGTTTCCGTGACATTGAGCCACGCTTGATACCATTGTCGCAGTTCCAGCAGTCGAGTCAGGCTGATGCCCTCATACCAAAGCTGACCACGGTTGATTACAGAAAAACACTCCTTTTCCCGGCGCAGACGGAATTCGTCCTTTTGAGCCTCGGATAGGAGTGTTTCGTTTTGTTCGCTGTCAAAGGTAGCAGTGCCGTCACGAACCTTGTATGCGGCGAAATGCTCCTCGAAGTGAGCAATGTCCTCTGGGTCTGGCAAATCAATGCCGTCCACCAAATCGCCCACAAGGGCATAACTGATAATGAAGCCCTTTTCATCCAGTAGTGCTTTCATATGCCCTCCTTAGTTCACACCGAACACTCTCAACACTTGCCCAGAGCCGCTTCGGCCCTTATAAGCAAGAGTGACCGTGCTTCCAGAGTAAGAGAGGTTGAAGGTGTAGTAATTGGTTTCATCCGCAAGCTGATAGGTTGTTGCGGTTGTTGTCAACTGCCCTTTGGGAATGAACAGACTGACGCGAGCAGAAGTGGAGTTCGGCTGACCGATAATGACATACGCCTTATAGGAACCGTAGTTGAAGGTGGTGCTACCCGTGGTCAGCGTTCCGCTGTACAGCGAGGTACAGGTAATACCCAGGTTCGTCCGAGCCGCTGCCGCCGTAGTCGCACCCGTGCCACCGTAAGCAAGAGCCAGTGCTGTGGTTAGTGTTATCTCATCAAAGTCCTGTCTGTCATAGGCTTGCTTTACCGCAGATGCCGTAGCCGCCAGGGTTGTACTGGTAGAGGTTACGCTGGAGGACAGCTTGGTCAGACCATAATAGGTTGTCGTTGCTGTGGACTTGCTGATGAGTTCCCAATAGCTGCCATTATAGACGAAGAGAACAACCTCGCCGCTGCGCCACATATAGGTGCTTGCCGCCGTGGAGCCATACTGCTTGATGGCAATGACCCCCGTGCTGTTCACATTCAGCGTTGGGGATGCGCCGGTGTTGTAGTAAGTAAACTTCACCGCAATAGTGGCACCGGTCTCCAAAACAAAGCCGGAGCAAGTGACCACCTTCGCCACAGTTGCCGCTGCCGTAGCACAGGTGCCATAGTAGAACGGCGGGACGCCAAAGTCATAGTCAAGGTTGTCCGGGGTTAGCGTACCTTCGATGCGGACATTGCCATCAAAGTGACCGTCACCGACCACATGAAGAGCAGAGTCTGGCGTAGGCGTGTTGATACCCACCATCTTCTTTCTCAGAGCCACCAAAGGAGTACCCTGTGGAACGGTGAAGTACAGGCTCAGAGCCGACAGCGTGTTCAGCTGGTCTCGGATGTAGATATGGAAGTCATAGGACGAGTTGGCATCCAGGCTACACAGTTCCAGGTTGGAAAACGAGAAACTGGTACCGCCTTGGGTGACGGAGGATAGGATGCTCGTATAAGACCCATAACTGGTGGCACTGGTCAGCTTGTAACGGTACTGCACATACAGCAGGCTGTTTTTCTGCGTCCCATCTACGGTGATAGGAGAAATGCTGCCGTTAAAAGTCAGCTGCATTTCTGCTTCGATGTCATTGGTTCTGCGGAGCGAGATGTTTGACACCTTTGGTTTTGCATATGGAATGACCGTAATCTGCTGGGTGCTGCTGACGGTATAGCCACGCGAGTCCGTTGCCGTCACCACCACATCCACCGTGCCGGATTTAGACACCTCGTAAAGGTTGATTGCTGCTCCCGTTGTATTGGAATTCGTGACACCATTGCAGGTGGCGGCATATTTCACGATGGACGCGCCGTTTTTCGCTGTGGCAACACCGGGGGTCACATACAGATACGAATATCCCTGGATGAACAGCTGGTCATTGCCTGTCAGAGTCGATGTGGCAGAACGGCTATCCTTATAGGAAAATGACGTCATTGTCGGAGCAGAGTTGGCACTGGTGGTCTGTACCGTACAAGTACAAGAGGAAGTGCTGCCGATCTGCGTTGTTCCGCTTTTGGTCACCACCTTGATGGTAGCCGTAAAGGACTTGATGCTCGCCATCGCATCCAACAGATCCGCTCGTTCCGTCTGGGACAGCGTGATGGTGCGGTCGGCAGTACCCTTTGACCAGGTTCTTGCTGAGAGTGCCAGATACTCCGTTGACCCGTTGTAAATGGACAGATAGTAGGAATAGGACGCATCGTATACCGTCACATTGGGCTTGAAAGTGACCGTGGTGGCATCGGCCGTAATGGTCGGGCAGCTGTTGATAATTGCACCGCCCAGAGTTTTGACCGTAACGGAACTTGTTTCACCATAGACCTGGTTGCTCTTTTTTCTGACCATCGCACGGACATAATAAGTGGTGTTCGGCGAAAGCCATGTAACCGTGGTACTGGCTGAAGTACCCGCTGTTGAGGAAAAGAGCGTACTGCTACCGCCATCATCCAAACTATAGAACCACTGATCTGCTGTGGCAGAGGATGTGGCAGCGATTTTGAAACTGTTAGCGGTGATGTTGGAAATAGAACAGGTAACCGTAGGCGCAGTGCGGTCGATGGCATCCAGGTCGATGGTGGTGGATGCCGTAATAGAGGTGATGGACGTGCCGGAATAGGTACCAGAGAATCGCCAGTACGCAGACAGTGCCACACCCGTTTTGGTGCCGTTGGAGTTATGATTCACCCGCACCGTATAGGTCTTCAGCAGGGTCAGATCATAGTCTGCCGAAGAGTCGCTGATTGCCGGAGCCGTATAGGTTTCGGAAACACCGTTGATGGAAACGGTGGAGTCAGAACGGGAGCCTACATTCAGCGTGTAGTATTTCAGATAAACATTGAGCGTCACATCGGAGTAGTTTCCCGTTACGCTCTGGGTCGCAGACCAGGTACAGTAAAGACCAAAGTTGTCGACCGGGTATTTATAAAAAGAGCCGGAAAGAGCCATAGCCTTACCCCCTTAGTCCAGAATTACAATGTTCAGTCCCTCTGATGCCGTAGGCATAGGGACAAACTTGGTTTTGCCCACCGTTAGTTCGCCGTCCACGGTGGTTTTCTTGGTGATAGTCTCATCCTTATTCAGGGTGAAGATCTTCTCCTCGTTGTAGTAGCCGGAGAACTCCTGGTTCGTAATGACCGTCCGCTGCCCGGAGTCCGCATTGGAAACCTCGATGCCTCGGCGGTCGATTTTCACCTCGGTGGTGTAAATCTCATTGGGAGCGGGAGTCCATTTGTGGATCGCCGTACCCTCTGCCAGGATAATGTCCGAGACATACAGTGATGCCAGACGGTTATATGCGTAAATGGTAATCGTGCCATCCACCACATCGGGAATGACCGCAGAGAACTCTGTCCAGCCGAAAGTGGATGTGGTGTTGAACAGATACGCATATTTATTGCCGTTGTACTGCGCATAAAAATACGAGGTGTAACTCGCCCCAGTTTTCTTGGCACGGACGGAAATGGTGTATGCACCAGGAACGACACCCGTAATCACTTGGGTCAGCGTGGAAGTGTCCCCCAGAACAAAACAGGAGTCCGATGTGGTATTGCTCTGCACATCCGTGGAAGAGTCGGTGGAGACTGTGCCGGTTATGGTCCAGTCATCGGTGATGCCGTTAAGTCCTGCAGAGTTTCTGACATAGTTGATACCGCCAGCGAACTGCTCCTGCATGGTGACGGAAAGCCCATCCACCGAATGCTGAAGTTCGGATACCTGGGCCTGCATTTCCAGCACCTTTTTCTGTTCCCCGGAGAGGTCTCCTTCGAGGGTCTGCACCGTTTCCGTCAGACTGGAAACATAGCTGTTCATACCGTCAATGGAACTTTGGAACTCACCGAACCGGGTAGTATGGGTGGAAACGGTCTCACGGAGTTCTTCCAGATTGTTCTGGACAACCCAGCCGAGACCGTCCCACACCATTGTTTCCGGCGGCACGGTGGCGGTGTTCACCCACAGTTGCCCTACATAAGGGTTCTCCGGGGCGGTGTCAGAAGTAACGACATCGCATAAGTTGGTAATCGTAAATTGAGCAACCGCCCTCATGGGAACACCTCCTTACAGGGTGACTACGCACATGAAGGTAGCCTTGGTGTCAACATCGGTGTTGGACACGGAGAGAGTCTTACCGGTCTTGGTGCCGGAAGTACCCCAATCAGTATCTACAGCACCATCCTTGTTGTACTTCGTCCAGGTGTAGGTGCCCTTACCGTCCGTATCGATTTCCGCACCTGCCTGGTAGACCACTGCGGTCAGCACGGTAGAACCCTGGCCATTCTTGAATACATCACCGCCGGTGGAGGTGATAACGATCTGAATGGGGTCGGAATTATCGATGAAGGTAGCCACATCAGCGAAGGTGCTGTTGTAGGTGCTGGAAGTGGAATCGGAGTCGGTTGCCACACACTTGAATACCGCGTAGCTGTCAACGGCAGCGGCATAAACCGTAATGGTAGCCGTGGTAGTGCCGGTGTACATACCCGTGGTATCCGTCAGCTTGCGCCAGCCAGTGCCAAAGGCGGCATCATAACCGCTGGAAGTAGTGGCGGTCACAGAACTGTCCATGACTGCCCACTTGTAGGTCACATTGGTGGTATCCACGGTAGAACCGCGCCATAGTTCAGCCTTTGCAGTCAGGCTTGCAACCTCGCTGTTCTTGAACACATTACCGGAAGGTGTGGTAACGAGCAGATCCGTAATGCCGGAGCCGTTGACCACACGGGAGAAGGAAATGGTCAAAGGATGGGTGATGGAAAGCCCCGTGGAGTCATCCTTATAGGTGGCCACGCAGCGGTAGTCAATACCGGGCTGACCCGCCATCACATTGCCCTTTACGGTTAAAATGTGGCTCTTTGCACCGCTGAGAGCGTAGTTGTCGGAACTGGTAATGGCAGTCGTGGAACTGCCCACATACCACTTGACCGAAGTGACCGATGCAGAAGTGATCTGATCGGTAGTAGTGCCGATGACATACAGGCTGGGGGTCAACACCAGGTTGGTGGAAGCCCAGTCCGGGGTGTATGTGCCGTTGTCGGGGTTATACATCTGGGTCTTTGCCAGATTGGAACCAATGTAGCCAGTCAGCGTGAGCGCGTCATTATAGTCCACAATGGTAAACTGGCCTTGTGCTTTGCTCATGAGAAATCCTCCTTAATTTCAGCCTAAAAGACTGTTTCTTGTAGTGGTGTCGATGAGGTCACAGAAGAAGGTTGCCCTTACCTCGACATCATCGGATGTGATTTCGATGGATTTTCTGCCACCGAAGTGGTCTGCGTTCCACACCGCGTCTGCCTCCGAATCATCCGATACACGAGTCCAGATGAATTGATTATCATCCAGGGTGTCAGTGATGTTCTCATCCCAGGAGTAAACGGTGGCATACAGCGTGGTTTTGATATTGCCGTTTTTGAAGATATTACCGTTGGAGGACGAGATGACCAGGCGGTACATCTTCTGCTCCTCGATGGTGGAAATGCGGTCGGAAACCTTATCCACAGTTTCGGTGGTTGCATAAGCGCGGAGAACCACCTCACCGGTCTCCAAATCCCAATAGGACGAGCCGTCCTGGGACTGGATGACACCCGCCTTGATGATGTTTGCCACCAAGGAGCCGGAGGTGATGAAGTCAGCTACGATCTGACCATCAGCGGTGATGGCGGTTTCGTAGGGACCGTTGTAGCCGTTGCTACTAAAGCCCAAGCCGCCCACATTCCAACGCCATACATTGACAGCTTCTTCAATGGATGGTGCGTCCAGGATCAGCAGTTCATAAGGCTGCCCGGAATCGGAGTCGGTGTGGATGACCACATAACCGCCAGTCTGACCGGTGATAAGCCCTGTGGCATTTTTGATGGCCGAGTTCATCAGCACCGGGAAACGGTCAACCTTTGCGGCTGCATCCTCGGCAGCGGATTCCGCAGCGGACACATTGTTCAGAAGGTTCGCCTTGGCAGAGCCGAGCGAGATGGAAATATACTTCTCTGCCAGGGTGTCATACACCGTAGTGATGACTTTTGCTTTCGCAGTAATCCCTAACACGCTGTGCCGAATGGTAACGGTATCACAGAGGGACACCCGTTCCAGAACGGCGGCATATTCCGGCTGTTTCCAGAGTGGTTCAAAGGCAACGGTCAGCGTAGGTGTTGCCGTACCCAGCGGATTGTTTTTGAGGTAGTTATTGGCATAGGCGCGGAGCCCGTCCACGGTGACCGGGTTCTCCTCATCGAAATACTCGGTGAAATCCCGGATGAGGGTTTTCCTCTGCACCAGGGTGGTATCGCTGATTGGCAGAAGCACCTCCGGCAGCGTGACCGCCGTTTCTGTGCCGTCCTCTGCCGTTACAACCGCATACGGCAGAAGGTCGGTATAAACATCGGTGTTTTCATTGTCATGCTCCAGATCCGTGAGGTTCTTGCCGTATTCAATGACCACACCAGTGTGGTTGCCTCTGCCTTGATGGTGGATGACATGGAAGTTGTCCCACTCGTATTCGCCACCCCACAAGTCCAGAAAAGAACCCGCCACACCGCCCAGGCAGGCACGGACACTCTGGGGCTTCGCCACCGAGAATGCCTTTGCTGCCGAATAGTCGGTCTGGCAGGTGAAGTTATGCGCCGTAGCGGTGTTCTGAAAGACACGCTCCATCGCAAGTGCCGGAGAGATGGACTCTGCTTGCCACTGCAGGGCGGCAATATTGGAGAGGTCATAGGAAAGGTGCTGGGCATATACCGTGATTTGCCCGTTGATGGGTGTGGAAATGCGATAGATGCGGAATACCTGGTCCTTTGCGGTGTCATTGGGTTTTGCCTTCACCAAACGCTCAGTGCAGATTTCCTTGTAAAGAGCGCCGGAGATAGGATATTTCAGCACACATTCAAATGCGCCGTTTCGCTCTTCGGTGACCTCGCAGGATGTGCAGTCCTTGAGAACACCGATACCGAAAGTGTCGAAATTGGTCGAATTTGCTTTATACAGTACCGGGATCATAAGCAACACCACCTTGGAATGACCGACACCGCCGTAATGCCACCGGAATACGCAACCGCATTCTCACCGGGGTACAGCAGCGGAAATCCATCGCCGGATACGGTATCATTCTTCGGCTCGGCATCCTTGTAGAAATTCATCTGCTCGGAATCAACCTCTACATATCCGTCAATGGCGGTAAAGTTCCAGGTGGCATTGTTGCCCTCGGACTGGATGGTCAGCGTTCCTTTGCCGTTGCCTTCAATGCGAAGGATAGGCTTGCTGGTGAACGGATACGGGTTCAACAGCACATCCCCGGATGCAGAGAGCGTAGTGCTGACCGTCCCAGCATCATCGTAGCGGAAAGGCTTACAGGAAAAGCTGATGGTGCAAAGACCGATGCGGTTCAGTTCATCCTCAATATCCAGTTTTCCGGCATAGACAGCATGACGGTAAAAGGCTGTATCGTAGGTGTCGGAAAGCGTGTGATAGCTGTTCAGCCCACTATACAGCCAAGCCTTGACAGCCGTGATTTTTTTTGCCAGTTCGGAGGTGGTCTTTGCGGGGATGAATACGGAGTAGGTCACCTGGACATTGGGAAATCGGCCACCACCGGCAATCAGATCACCGTCACGGCCTGGGATGGACAGAAAGTCCATCTCATATTCCGGGCCGGAGAATACATTCTTGCTCCCGATGCGGATACCCATATCCGAAGAACGGATGCCCTTATACTCAAAATAATTCATGCAAATACCACCCCTTTCCGTTTGGCAAACTGACCCGCAGTGACCATGATTTCGTTGGTCAGCTGCTGAATATCCTCGGTAGAATAATTGTTGAAGTTCGTAATGTTCAGCACCAGCTGAAGACCGCTTATCTTTGCAGAGTCTGCGATACCACCGCTGACGGTGCCGTGGACATTACCATCCACATTGAAGTCGGTAGGCAGAGCCGTTTCCATATCCTTGGCAAGACCATGCATCACATCGTTGATGTCCTCACTCATGGCTTCCGCAGCCTTGACCGCTTCGCCGCCGTTGGCATCAATGGAGCCTGACAGACCCTTTACCAACATCTCACCGATCCAAGCCATCTCGTCAGAGGGACTGTGGATTCCGAAGAAATCGCAGATGCCGTCCCAAATAGAAGAAATCCAGCCGGAGACCTTATCCCACAGCCAGGATGCCAGGGACTGGATACCTTGCCACAATCCCTTAACCAGGTTGACACCAACTTCTGCAAGCTGGGAGACACCCTTGCCCAGGGCATTGACGATACCCGTAATAATCTGCGGTACAGCCTTTACAATTTCCACGATGATGGTCGGCAGGTTCTTGATGAGCGAAGTCAGCAATTCAATACCCGCCTGTACGATCAGAGGAATGTTATTGATGACCGCATTGACGATGCCGGAGATGATGTCCGGGATAGCCGATACGATGGTGGTGATAATCTGCGGTAGCGCCTGCACCAAAGAAATCAGCAGGTCGATACCTGCCTGGATGATTTGAGGAATGGCACTAAGGACTGCCTCGATGATACCGCTGATGATCTGCGGGATAGCCTCCACAATGGCAGTAATGATTTCGGGCAGAGCCGCCACCAAAGAGGTCAGCAGCTGAATGCCTGTTTCAATAATCTGCGGAATGGCATCCAGAATGAAATTGATGATACTGAGGATGATTTCCGGCAGGGCTGCAATCAGCACAGGAATGGCGGCAAGCAGACCATCGGCAAGACCGGTGATAAGCTGTAGCGCCGCATCCAAAATCATCGGCAGACTGTCAATAAGGCTCTGCACAATGGTGATGATGGCTTGAATCGCAGCCGGAATAAGGGTCGGCAAAGCCTGTCCGATGCCCTGAACCAGGGACATAACGATTTGGATTGCCGCTTCCACCAACAGAGGCAGGTTCTCAATCAGCGTGTTTACGATGGTGAGGAGTGCCTCAATAACCACAGGGATGAGTTCCGGCAGAAGGGTCAGCAGCGTGTTCAGCACCTGGGAGAACAGATCCACCACGGTTTCCAGCAAGGTCGGCAGCAGTTCGCCCACGGTCTCAAGCAGAGCATTCAGCGCCGTAGGCAGGGCTGCGATGATGTTCTCGATGACCGGGGTAATGTTGGTCAGCACATCCTGGAAGGCATCCACCACATTGTTGCAAAGCTGCTCAATGTCGGCATCTGCATTACCGAAGCCCACCACCAGGTTGGCGACTGCCGCCTTCATGGAGTTCAGAGAACCCTCAATGGTGTGTTCCGCTTCGGCAGCGGTAGCACCGGCAACGCCCATGCTTTCCTGAATGACGTGGATTGCATCAACCACATCAGCGTAGGAACTGATGTCATACTCAATGCCGGAAATGGCGGTTGCATCCGCAAGCAGACGCTCCATTTCTTCCTTGGTGCCGCCGTAGCCCAGCTTGAGGTTGTCCAGCATCGTGTAGTTCTGTTTTGCGAAGCCCTGGTATGCGTTCTGGATGAGTCCGATGTCCGTACCCATCTTATTGGCGTTATCCGCCATATCGGTGATAGCCATATCCGCATACTTGACTGCGGCTTCCGTATCTCCACCCAGGGACTGGATAAGGGACGCGGAGAAGGATGTGACCGTGGACATATAGTCATTGGCCGACATACCCGCGGTTTTATATGCGTTGGCGGCATATTCCTGCAGTTTGCCGGAGGACTTCTGGAACAAGGTATCGACACCACCGACAAGCTGTTCATACTCACCGTAGGCTTCAATGACAGCCTTGCCCAAGGATACTGCGGCGGCAGCGGCAGCGGCAACACACGCACCCATTGCCACACCGACCGTTTTCAAAGTGCCGCCCAGCTTGGAGAATTTCCCCTCACTGTCATCGGCGGCAACTCCGGCATCGTCCAGTTCTTCTTCCAGGTCATCGGCAGAATCGCCGGTGTCATCCATCTCCTTGCCGAGCCGATCCATAGCTTCTTCGTTATCCGAAAGTTCACGCTCCATGCCGTTCAGGGCGGCTTGTGCGTTGTTCAATTGGATCTGCCAAGCCTGGGTTCGGCGGTCATTCTCACCAAAGGACTCGGCGGCATTGGCGAGAGCCTGTTTCAGCATCTCTACCTTTTTGCGTTGGGCTTCGACCTGTTCGGTCAGTACCTTGTGCCGTGCGGCGAGAGCATCGGCAGAGTCATCGTTCTTGGAGAATTGGGACTCCACCAACTTCATTTCGGAACCCAGAACCTTGAAAGACTGGTTGATTTCCGTCAGAGCCTTTTTGAACTCCTTCTCGCCTTCAAGACCGATCTTCAGACCGAAATTATCTGCCATTACACCACCGCCTTTCCTTTAGATTCCGTCCGGGATAATGTCATCGATGAACATCTCCCGTTTCGGTTTAGAGATACCGTTGTATTGCTTATGGCACTCCCAAAGGTCCAGGAGCAAACCAAACGGCATCAGCCAAAACTCATCCCAGGACAGGTGGAGTTGGCCGATGCCGTAATATAAAAGTCGAGTAAATAACTCATCGTCACTTACTCGACCACTGCGTTTTTTGCGTCTGCCTCGCTTTCAACATTGCGCTTGGTGCCCTTGAGCAGAGCCTCCATAATGGCAGATTTATAGGTTGCCAGGTCTGCGGGTACGGTGAGCAGTTCCACCATCTCCTCGGTGAGCAGTTCCTTGGGGCTGTCCTTATGCTTGAGATTGTGAACCAGGATGGACTGGTTTGCCAAAAGAGAGATGAGCCACACAATCTCACCGATTGCCATCTCAAAGTTCTCGGACTTCATGAGGTGGTCGCCCAGGTTCTCCAAGCCGCCGTAACGACCGGCGATTTCCTTGGTGGCTTTGGTAGTCAGGAGCAGTTCGTAATTCTCGCCGCCCACATTGATAACAGACTTGCGTTCGTCAATCATAGGTCAGTCCTCCTTATTCCTCAGTCGTGGTTTCGGCATAGGAAGGCTCGTACACTTCCTTATACCAGTTGGTGATGGTTGCTGCAGTTACAGTGGTATCGCCCTCGGTGACCTCTGCCTTCCAGGGGTGTTTGCCCTTGCCGTCCACCTTGTTACGGCGCAGGATTGTTCCTTCGATGGTGGGGGTGTTAAAGGTAATGCTGTCACCCTTGGTAGCAAGTGCCGTTGCGGGGATACCGAACTTGACGCGGTACAGCCAGAAGTAACGGTACTTGCCGTTGGACTTCTTGGCACGGAAACCTACCGCAACGGGAGTGCCGCCGTCTTCTGCGGCGGAAATGACCACACCGTTGTTATCGATAACGGCGCCGGTGAGGTCGGAGGCAACGCTGCCGCCCAGGTCATCCACACCCAGGGAAAGAGTACCGGACTTGAACTCCTTGACGATTTCGGACGCACCGTCATCGGCATAGAGGGTAGCCTCTGCCAGTTCCACGGAGAGGTCGGCAGTCATCGCCTTTGCCAACTGCACCGGGGCGGCATAGGTTTCGTTGCCGTCCTTGTCCTCGGTGATCTTGGCATAGTAAAGTTTATCAAGACCAATCGTAGCCATTGATTATTCCTCCATTTCCCGGCGAGCCGCCGGTGGCAATTCGCACACCAACATTTCTGATGATTCGACCTCACCGCCCGCACTGTTCGCCGATTGTAAATTTATAGTTCGTAATATTTGGCTACATCCACAGCGTAGTGGTGGTAGCCTGTTTCTGTTTCATAACCGATGTATCTGCGGTCGGTTATGGTAAAATCCGCACCCAGGAGCGTTTTCACAAGAGCGTTTTTGTCCTTGATGTAGTTGCCCTGGGAATATAACGAGAGGCGCACTTCCTGGACATCCACACCGGGAGCGTTGTCGGCATGAAGGTCAAAGGATTCCACCATAGGAACGATGACAATGTACCGTTCCGGGGCTTCATCCTTGAACACACCTGTCTCGATGGGAATATCTATAGCGGAAAGTGCGGTGTATAGGTCAGAAAGGATATTCATCGTTTTTCGACCTCCTCTTCAAATTTCTTCTGCATTGCCGTTATCGCAGCGGATTTTGATGCGGTTTTGGCGGGCTTCAAAAAGGGCTTTGCAGGCTGACCGTGTTTTCCGTATTCCAGGATGTTGGCAATCTTCGCATTGCTGTCACCGTCAGAACGAGGGTCAACAAAGCCAATTTTGACATTGTGGTTGCCGTCCCTGTCCAGCTTTGCCGGAGACAGACCAATGGAGCGTTCCAGTTCGCCTGTGGAACGGGAGTCGTATTTTGTGTCTTTACCCACGACCCCGGAGAGATTGCCCTTGACCCTTGCCAAGACCACCTCGCCACCGGCTTCCAGTACGCTTTCGGCAACAGCATCAAATTCGCTGCCAAGACGGGAGATTTTCTGCAAAAACTCCTCCGGCATTTTGATATCAACCTTTGCCAATGGTAGGCTCACTCCTTTTTGCCAGCACTTCAACATACATCCCACGGCCTTTGACATCTTCGACAGAAACGATGTCGTATCTGCCGCCATTGCACACGATAATGTGGTCGGTGGTGATGCCTACACCGGGAATAACACGGAAACGGAAGAGGTCGGTTGCCTCGGAGAAAGCGGCGAGATTTGCCCACTGCTGACTGCCGTGGCGGCCTTCCCGGTAAACACGGACAGAGGCGAGAACCTCATCCACTGTAGTGGAGAAGCCCTCGATGTCTTTGACCCGTTTTGTAGCAACAATATCGGCAAAGCCGTTCATTTTTCCGAAACTCATGGTCACACCTTCCAATCCCGGTCGAGCCGAAGCAGAAGGTTGACCGTGTTCCAGACCTGCTGACCGGCTTGGACATTATCAGCAAAAAAGCCACCCGTGCTGCCGTCCCTGGATTCATAGAAGTGGGACGACAGCATAATGACCGCCTGTTCGGTGGTGGGCGGCATAGCGTTCTCGCTGTAAAAGCCTGCCGGAATATGCTGATAGCTTTCTGCGTATGAAACAGCGGCGGTGATGTAGCCCTTCAGCAATGCATCATCCGCCGCATGGTCGAGAATCAGATTCTGTTTTACTTTTTCAAGCAAAGCATCCATCACCGCCACCTCCATTCATTACGCAGACTTCATCTGAAGCAGCTGAATAGCTTCGGGCAGGATGACCTTGCCGTCAACACGCTCGGTAGCCACATAGCCAATCTGACCATTGGTAGCGTACAGTTCATTCAGACGCTGCACGGTACGGCCGGCACGGTCACCGATCCAGTAGTTCTTGAAGTCACCAAAGGCAATGGCGAGAGCGCCCGCCTGGGCAACAGGAACATAAGGAGAGGTGTAGATTTCGTAGCCGAGCAGACGGTCGGGAACACCAGCCTGAACGGAAGGCTGCCAGAGGTACTGACCGTTCTGATCCTTCAGCTTGCGGAGCAGAGCCACAGTCGCATCGTTCATGAGGAACTTTGCGTTCTTGCGGTAAGGAGCCTTCAGAGCGTGAACCAGGCTGATAATCTCGTCCACGGTGATTGCAGTAGCGGACGCTGCGGTAACACCCACAGTGCCGCCGTTCTCAGTAAAGATGCCGGTGGGCTGAGTAGTGCCGTTGCCTACGCAGAAAGCCTCTTCCTCGGCAATACCAAAAGCACGGGCAAATTCCTGGCGCAGATAAGCCTCGATGTCGAAAGTGCTGTCCTTGAGCAATTCCACGCTGACACGGCAGAGGTCAGTCAGCTTGTAAGCATCAATCTGCTTCTGACCGAAGGTGGGATTGCTCTCGGTATAAGCGGAGTTCTCAGTTGTCCACTGTGCCACGGAATGACCCAGGGCAACCGGAATCTTACGCTCGTGGTAGGTAGTGACAACCTTTGCCAGACGGCGAATGATGTTCTCCTCGTCCAGAGCCTTTACGATGTCACGCTCGAACTCCAAGGGCACAAGGAAACCACCGTCCTCATCAGGAGTGGTGGACAGCACATTGTGAACCAGTGCCTTGCCACGAAGGTGCAGACCGAAGTCCTCCTTATAGGCATTGGATGCACGGCCCACACCGTCTGCCTTGGGAGCAGCGGCAGGTTTTTCGGTGATGGGGCGGTTGATTGGCTTGCTGAGTTCAGCCTCATGCGCATCACGGCGCTCCTGACGGCGAATCTCATTGGAGAGGGCTTCAAATTCCTTCTCCATGTTGGCATAGACAGCATCGTCCTCCGTGGACAGAACGCCCATGTCATTGCGGTGGGTGTCCAGGAAACCTTCCATAGTGGCCCACAGCTTGGTGCGCTTTTCACGCATTTCAACGATATTCATATACATTTCCTCCTGAATTACAGAAATTTTTTGATAGTGTGGAGTCGAGCCTTGAGTTCGTCAACGTTGCGACCTTTGGGCGTGGATTCCTGCTTGGGCTTTGCCTTTGCAGAAATCTTGTTGATGAGTGCCTTCTCGATGGTCTTGCCGGAGAATGCATAGGCTTCAGTGGGAACGGCGCGTTTTTCATCTGTAAGGATTTCATCCGCAAAACCGAGTTCGATAGCCTTTTTTGCGTTCATCCATGTGGTATCATCCATCATGTGAGAAAGCTGGGTATGAGACAGATTGGTTCTGATCTCATAGGCATTGATGATGCTTTCCTTGACCTCGTTCAGCATATCGATAGCCTTTTTCATATCGACATGGTCACCGAATGCCATCGTGGCAGGGTTATGAATCATCATCAGCGCGGTGGGTGCCATGAGCACCTTGGTGCCTGCCATAGCGATAACGGACGCTGCGGAGGCAGCAATGCCATCGATTTTGACAGTAACATCACCCTTGTAGTCCATAAGCATGGAATAGATTTGGCTTGCAGCGATGCAGTCACCGCCGGGGCTGTTAATCCAAATGGTAACGGGTCCGCTGCCACTGAACAGTTCTGCCTTGAACATGGCAGGAGTGACATCATCGTCAAACCAGCTTTCCTCGGCAATGGTGCCGTTCAGTTCAAGAACCCTCTCTGCGGATGGATCTGCGTCCGCTTGGTTCAGCCAATTCCAGAACTTCTTCATCGGTTTTTTCCTCCTTTCCGTTATCGTTAGGGGTTGTATTTGCAAAAGCACCCGCATCACGCATTGGGAGCATATTGCCGTTAATAAGGTACAGGTCGCCACCTTCTTCCGCAGGGATGCGGTCGAGGTTTTCCAGTTCGCGGATGTCATTTGCGGACATCCAACCGTTTTGGCGACCGATGGCGTAGCCGTTCATACGGCTCTGGTAATCGCCACGAAGCAGACCTTCCAGGTTGAATTTCACGAAATATACAGCCTTTTCGTCCTGGGACAAGAGCGCCCTTTGGATGGACTGCTCCCAACGGATGACCCAGGGGTCAAGGGTGTATTTTACAAACTCAAGGGACTGCTGCTCGATATTAGAAAAGCTCGACTTTTCCAGGTCGCCCACCATGTGAGGCGGGACACGGAAAATACGAGCAATTTCATTGATTTGGAATTTGCGGGTCTCAAGGAACTGTGCCTGTTCCGGGGATATGGAAATCGGCGTATACTTCATTCCTTCTTCCAAAACAGCAACTTTGCCGGAATTGGAAGATCCACCGAACTGGCTCTGCCATGCATCACGCACCCTGGAAGGGTCTTTGATGGTGCCGGGATGTTCCAAAACGCCGGAGGGCGCAGCACCGTTGGCAAAGAACTTGGCCCCAAACTCCTCGCAGGCAATCGCCATGCCGATGGCATTCTTCGCCATAGCAATGGGGCTGTAGCCCACCAGACCGTCAAAGCCTAAGCCCGGAATGTGAAGAACATCTCTCGGTGCCAGGGTGACCGCATATTCTTTGTTTTTAATAGCTTCATCATCGCCACGATAATAGGTGTAGTAGAGATGTCCCTCCGTGTCTCTGTCCACCGCCATACGGTTGGGCATCAGCGGATAGAGGGCAACGACCTCACCTTTTCCATTGCGGATGACCTGCGCATATGCGTTACCCCAGAGGAGCAGATGGGTCATGAGGGTCTCTCGGAATACAAAAGAACTCATTTCCGGGTTCGGCTCATCATGGAGCAATCGGTACAGCGGATGGTCGAGTGCTTTTTCCTTGCCGCCATTTTCGGTGTATTTATAAAGGTGCAGCGGTAGTCCCGCCACAGCTTCTGCAAGGATACGGACACAGGAATACACTGCGGTCATTTGCATGGCAGTCTGCTCTGTTACAGCCTTGCCGGAGGTAGAGCCGCCGAGGTAAAAGGCATAGGAACTCCCCGCAGTTCTGTTTTCAGGCTTATCTCTGGATTTGAACAGCCCGGAAAAGATACCCATATCACATCACTCCCTTCATATAAACAAAATGCCTCGGCTGTCATAGACCGAAGCACTGGTATCATTGCCACAGCGGATTGCACGGTCAAGAGCCATAATGGTGGCAACAGCACCGTCAATCTTCTCCGTGGATTTTTCCTTATCCGGCTTGATATTGCCGGCGGGGTCGGTACGGATGAAGATGTTATCCATCATCCATCGGAGGACGGGATGCCCACCGTGGGCAACCTTCTCTTCAAGCACCAGTTTCATCAGTTCCTTGGTCGGCGGAGACATATCCTTGAAGCCCTGTCCGAAAGGAACGACTGTGAAACCCATTCCCTCAAGGTTCTGCACCATCTGTACAGCACCCCAACGGTCGAATGCGATTTCACGGATGTTGTAGCGTTCACCCAGGCGTTCGATGAACTTTTCGATGTAGCCATAGTGAACCACATTGCCCTCGGTGGTCTGCAGGAAGCCCTGCCGTTCCCACACATCGTATGGCACATGGTCGCGCCGGACACGAAGGTCCAGGTTATCTTCGGGTATCCAGAAATACGGCAGAATGATGTATTTGTCATCCTCATCGGTGGGTGGGAACACAAGCACCAGTGCCGTGATATCCGTGGTGGAGGACAAGTCCAAGCCGCCGTAGCAAATACGGCCTTCCAGGTCATCTTCATTTACTGCGAACTCGCATTTATCCCATAGGTGCATCGGCATCCAACGGACTGCCTGCTTGACCCACTGGTTGAGTCTGAGTTGCCGGAAAGCGTTCTCCTCGCCGGGGTTCTGCTTGGCGGACTCGCAGGCATCACGCACTTTATCAATGCCCACGGTAATACCCAAGGAGGGGTTGGCTTTCTTCCAGGTGGCGGGGTCAGTCCAGTCATCCTCTTCATCAGCGCCGTAGATAACGGGATAGAAGGTGTGGTCGATTTTCCTGCCCTCGATGATGTCCTTGGCTTTCTGGTGGATCTCATAGCAGATGGACTTGGTATCGTTGCCCGCCGTGGTAATAAGGAAGTACAGCGGTTGCATACGGGCATCACCGGAGCCCTTGGTCATAACATCAAACAGCTTTCTGTTCGGCTGGGTATGCAATTCATCGAAAACAACCCCGTGGGTGTTGAAACCATGCTTGTTGCCAACGTCAGCGGAAAGCACCTGGTAGATACTTCCCGTAGGCTGATAGATGAGCCTTTTCTGGGAGTCCAGGATCTTCACTCGTTTTGCCAATGCCGGACACATACGAACCATATCGGCAGCAACATTGAAAACAATGGATGCCTGCTGTCGGTCAGCAGCACAGCCATATACCTCAGCGCGTTCCTCACCGTCACCACAGGTCAGTAAAAGCGCAACGGCGGCAGCCAGTTCGGACTTGCCTTGTTTCTTGGGGATTTCGATGTATGCGGTATTAAACTGGCGGTAGCCGTTGGGCTTCAGCGTACCGAAGATGTCACGGATAATCTGCTCCTGCCAGTCGATCAGTTCAAAGGGCTTTCTTGCCCAGGTGCCTTTTGTGTGGCAAAGGCACTCAATAAAGCCGACCGCATAGTCAGCAGCATCCTTATCGTAGTAGGAGCCTTTGGCCATGAACTTGGTCGGCTTGTACTTTTTCAGTTTTCTGATATGCGGTCACCTCCTCAAAAAGGGTATAAAAAATAGCCGCCACCGTTATCGGTGCGACTGCAAAAAACATATAAAAATATGATTTCCGTATACGAGGAACAGAGCCTCTCGGCTCCATCCCTTGGCTGGGGTTATTTACTTGACCTGCTCAAAGCACCATTTCAATGCGTGGCCGTTGTCCTCGAAGGTTTCCTCTGCGGTTGCCCAGGGGGAAAGTCTGCATTCGATTTCACCCAGGCCCGTGTCTTCCGGGAACTCGATGAACTCAAAAATCTCTGCGGTAAAACCGCCCTTCCAGTTGATGTCGGTGACGAACACCTTGTCGCCGTACTGAATGACCGCGCCGTAGGAGGCGGAAACCTCAAGCTGCAGCTTTTCGATGGTGGTGAAGCCCATGTTCGTACCTCCTTAAATGCTCATCATGCGGATGGCGGGAACCTTGGCTCTCTCGTTGGTCATCCAATCGGTGTAGTTGGCATTGACCTCGGTGATGCCTGCCATCTTGAATCCTTGCTTGTCGAAGGCTGCGAGGGTGGCAATCAAGCCGGAGAAGGTGCTGCTGATGGTGAACTCGGTGATGCCGCTCTGGCGGAAGGTCTCTGCGATGGGCTCCACATCCTCGTCCCAAATGACCTCGGAGAAGTCGATGAGGTCGTTGCCTGCGTCGATGCTCTTGCGGTAGGCCCAGAATGCGGTAGCGTTGATGCCCTCGGCGCGGATGTCCTTGACCTGGTTGGCGATTGCGTTCTCAAAAGCGGTGATTTTCTTCATGGTGTGTACCTCCGTTTGTTTTGTTGTGAGTGTATATTACCGTCACTTGCCCGATATATCCAGTCAATTCGGAGATATAAACTACACAATCTTTGGGGCATAAATGTGTGTATATTACACCTTTTTATACGCTGCCAACATAAGCTGTACACCAAGCCGAAAACCAGTCTTGAAGCTGTCGCATTGCAGCAGCGATTCCAGATCGGAACGGTCTGAAATGTACTGGTCAAGGAGTGCCTGGGTTTCCTTATCCAACCGCTCCTCAAGAGTATCACTTAACTGGCTGAGTTGCTGATTCAAACGGCGGAACTCTTCGATGTTCTCTGGACGGTCTTCCCAAGGGACGATTTTGCCAAAGAACAGGTCGTTCAGAATATTATTAGGCATCTGCGTCACCGACCTTCCTGCAAACATCCTCGCCATAGGCAACATTCAAGCCACTGCCGTTGTCCCAGGAAACCATGATGCTGCCGATGTCATCCACACCGATTACCGTACCCTTCGTGCCGATGGGTGGTGCTTGGGGGTCCTCCATCTGCACCAGTTCCACCCGTGTTCCCTTGGGGAAACGCTCACGGAGGTTTTGCAGCGCCTCTCTGGAAATCACTCGCATACTTCCACCTCCGACCGCTGACCGCTTCTAAAGGCAGAACTGCCCGTCAGGTTACGGAGCAGGATTTTGCGTTCAGTCTTGAACTCTGCGCCGATGAATCCGAGCCGGAGAAGGAAACAGCGGAATGCGTACTTTTCGTTGTCGACCTCTTTTTCCTTGGCGCTGACACGCTTCTGATTTCGTGCCATTTCGCACAGCTTGCAGATGAAGGTGTCGTAGGCTTTCAGTTCTTCCGGGGTGGGTGTTCCCATGAACCAGGGGAAAGAAACCTTGGCGTCTGTCACCTCAATGGGAAGCTCCTCTGTACCCAGGGCTTTTTTGATGAGGTTGCCCTTGGCGGCAACGAGGGCCTTGAGGTTTTCCATGTTGCTGTCGGTGAAAAGGCTGCGAGGCATAGAGATGCAGACCCCGGTGACTTCATCGGTTTCGGTCTGTTCTTCGGTTGCATCATCCTCAACGCAGTCGGCAAGAGGATCTTCAGCCTGAAAGCCTTTTTCGCGCAGGAATCGGATGAGGGCTGCGGCGGTGCTGTTGTCTTCGATGGTGACCTTGCCATCCGCACTGATGGTGAAATCGCCAACCTGGTAGGCAAAGCCAGGAGCGCCGAGGTACTTGGGCTTTTCGCCGGTGTGCTGGGCAATGGCCGCGACCAGCTGCTTGCGGTCAGAACCGCTGACATTGTAGTTAATCTGCATTTTTCTTTCCTCCGTTCATAATGGTAACTGCATCCGCGAAACCGGCACGGTAGTAGTAATTCATGATTTCGCCGGTCACACTGGAAATTGCGTTCTCGCAGCTAATAAACAGCTGTTCCTGTTCGGGTGTGAATGTAGTTTTCAGTTGGGCAAAGGTGCTATCGAATTCACTGTAAGCACTGTCAACCGCTTCGCTGTGATTTGCTCCATGCACATTTATCCGTTCAAGAATCAGCTGTTCGATAGCTTCTTCCAGGGTCTCTTCTGCGGAAATTGGTTCTTGCATTTTCTGCACCTCCTTGTTTAGGGTAGTCACATATTACCGTCAAGGTAGGTACATATCCAGTTATTTATGAACTTTGGAATGTAGATTATAGCCCCACATTATCGGAACCATTTTGTGTACACCAGACAATGCCGGAAAGCACGAAAACCACGCACGGCAGAGCCACGCCGTTACCCCACATCTTATACTCGGCGGCATCCGAATGGGGTTCACGCAGCCACTTGGCTATCTGCTTCAGAGACTTGGGCTTTGAAGAACCGCCCGCGATCCTGCGGTGGGTTTCAAAGACGTCGTACCAGTAATGAAGGTCATCCGTGGTAGGCTCAATGCCCAGGTCATCACACCACCAGTCCGGGAAACCCTGCAATCTTGCACACTCGGTGGGAGTCAGCCTGCGGACGGTGTATCCGCTCTGAATAGCGCCGGGGCCTTTAGCAACGAGGGTGGGTTGCAGTTCCGGCTCGAAGGTAGGAGCAAACTTGGCGTTCTTGCCCTGGTTGAATGTGTCCCTGCCGATGCCGTAGCAAACGGCGGTGGGGTCTTTATAGTCCCTGGCAAGTACCGTGGAAGCCATGTTCTCGGAAACCTGGGCAAAACTGCCTGTGGTCATGGAATAGACAGCATGGCGGTCAACCGTGTTGAGGGTGAAGCTGACATCTTCATTAATTCCGTCACCCTGGGGACCGTTCTTATCGTCTCTGCCGATCATAGAACCTTGAATGGCATAACTCTCCACCACGGCAATGCCTCCCTGGTTGCATCCGGGGTTACCGCCGTTGCCGTCAATGGTGCGGGAGGTTTCAGCCTCATAAATACCGCTATGAGGGTTGTCCGACTTCATGGCATTACTATCTTTGGAGCAGATGCCGTAAGCCTGCAAGACGCAGTTGAAGTGGTTCTTGTCCGGCATCCGCTGATTGCCACCGGCATTGTGTGCCGTAAGCGTAGGTGCAACCTGGTCGCCGTCCCAATTACAGGAAGGCTGTTCGGCGCTGACCACAAAAGGCTGATTGTTACCACCCATGCCGTAGGTGGCGGATACCGTAGGCGCGGTAGCCACGGGTCCGGTGTAACGGGTGTCCTGGCTGTGGTTCTCATACACGGTGGCGGGTACGACACCGGCTCGGAGCGTGGGAGCCGTTTCTTCCTCATATCCGATGCTGCGGCTCTTGGACGAATGCTCGGTGCAGAACCCGGCAGCCTCCATCACCACAGGAGGGTGATGCGCCTCGGCTCGGAGTGTTGCGGTGACCTCATCGGTGACATCCATCCGATTACCACCCTGGTCGTTGAGAACGATGCCATTTCTGCCGGTACTCATTCCGCAGTTCACTCCCAGGGTCGAAGAAACATCCCCGGTTAGATCTCCGTTGTAGCCGTCAAAGCCTGTTGCTCCAGTGCGATCCGCAGCACTTCCGGCAGTTCTTTGCCACGAGCGGAAGCTCTCCGCAGAATACCCAGACAGGCCTTCGGACTTAAAAAGTATGTCGAAGGCACGCCCACCTGCAAAATCTGCGACAAGATAGATGCGTTTTCTTCGTTGGGGGACTCCCCAGAATTGAGCGTCGAGAACTCGGTAAGCAACGCTCCATCCGTCTCCCATGTAGCAGTCGGCATAGGGCCATCGGTTTTTCTCAGGCATAGGCACCTGGGTTTCCGGCTCTGCGACGCCGATGACCGCTTCGAGGACTGCCTTGAAGTCTTCACCGCCGTTTGAGGAGAAGGCACCGGGGACATTCTCCCACACGATGTATCTTGGATATTTGCCATTGGTGGCACACCTCATTTCCTTAATGATGCGGATGGCTTGGTAGAACAACACAGATTGCTGTCCTTCCAGTCCGGCTCTGCGTCCGGCAACGGACATATCCGTGCAGGGTGAGCCGAAGGTGATAATGTCCACGGGTTCGATCTTCCCGCCATCCATCTGGGAGATGTCACCGTAATGTTTCATAAAAGGCAGTCGCTTGGTGGTGACCCGAATGGGAAACGGCTCGATCTCCG
>ENA-UOOC01000679-UOOC01000679.1-human-gut-metagenome-genome-assembly--contig:-C48old-NODE-679-length-32411-cov-16.854339_pt1 | contig 32411 bp, 21 predicted proteins | sample MGYA00242469_ERZ724016 | MGnify/ENA metagenome assembly ERZ724016 | reverse complement strand
TGGTGGCGCAATTTTCAACTGGAATATTGGCGCACTTTTCAATTAGTATCTACAAACCAAAAAGCAAACGAAGCGTTTCAGAAGACCTACGGAGAGGTCATTAGCAAGGAATTGGAATCATATCAGGACGTATACAATAAAGAGATAACTTCACGTTACGGTACAGACATGAAGCGTGATCTTGCCGGATTTGTCAAAAAGAGCGTAGGCTCCCATCTTAGCACCCTGACCAATGAAGTAAACAAAGACCTTGATAACATAGAGGAAAAGATTACCAAACAAAAGAAAATACTAAGAAACGATTCCGGTAATGCGATGGTGAATGCCAGAATGAATACAAGGGAAGATCCTACATTAGCACAGTACCGAGGAGAAAGGACTTATTTGGAAGGGGCGAAAGACCTTATTGATGAATCGAACAATATTATAGAGGAAGCCGGGAAGAAAGGAAAAACAAACTTTTTTAGCGGTCTAGCGCGTGGTTTCGCCGATACCGCATTTGATCCCAAACAATGGACTTTAGGCATATCCGACATGATAGGCGGCATCCGTCTGAAAAATGTGGTGGAGAAAGCGGATAAAGGAGAAAAGCTCTCACCTTCTGAAGAGAAGTTGCTTGACGCCGCTGTCACCAACATGGCGGTCAACGCCTATTATTCCTCCGATTTGGGAAGAGGATACAAGGCTGGACAAACCACAGGAGCCAGTATCCCGTTCATGCTGGAATTCGCCATAAACCCGATATCGGCGGCAGGTGAGGGAATAGCCAAAAGCATTCTAAAATACGGTATGAAGAAATTCGGCGCGTCCGCCATGAAAAAAGGAATGTCAAAAATGGGGGCACGTCTTGCCGGAGACGCTTTGGCCGCAGCAGGAATGGAAGGAACAACAGGACTGGCGCGTGTCACCGCAGGAGCACAAGACAGAATGATGGGGAATATTCTGTTTGATGTTGACAAGGATGGAAACTTGACTTATGGAGGACGTGAAGGAGGAATGGATATGGGTAAAGCCATCGGCAAATCAATCGCTTCCACTTTTCTTGAGAACCAATCCGAGATGATTTTCAACGCATTCAAAGGACTGGGCAAAGGAATATGGAAGAATGTGGAAGAGACCGTTCCCGGTGGCGCAAGTGAATTCATGAAATATATAACGAACAGCAGGGCCGGTAAGCTATACAGGGAGATAAAGGACAACCCTACTTTCAAAGAAGCCGCAAAAAAAGCGCAGTTCCACGGGCTACCCGAAGAATATATGGAAGAGGTGTATAATAATCTTGCAAATGTCCCGTTAGGTGAAATGACCTTGGAAGAAGCCACAGACCTTGACAACAATATAGACACATTCCTTGGACTGGCTCCCACTTCCGTCGCTTTCGGCTTATTAGGACTTGGAAGCATGGGGGCTGAAAGGGTAAGACACCGCCAGAAGATGAATGCGGCTTTCGGAAACATGACCAAAGAACAACAGGAGAAACTGTCCGAACTGAAACGTATGTCAAAAGAACGTGGCAATGACGACATAAGGATTTTCATCAAAGAAACCATGAATGACGGTAGCCTCAGCAAGGAAGAGAAAAAGGCCGAGATAGAATATGCGTTTGACATTGCGAAGAACAATGCCATGGAGGACATTGCAGGAGAGCAGACCCGTGAGGAGTCCGAAAAGCGCACGGCAGCACAAGAAGAGGGAACGGATATCTATACAACTCATGATCCAGTAGCCATGCGCACGACAGTCCTCCGTGAGGAAGTTTCCCGTGAACGCCTTTCATCCGTACTGGATGATGAAGCCATAGATGCGCTTGCCGGTGCCAATGACGCCCAACGTGCGGAAATGCTGGATGTCATGGACGAAGAGACCAGACGTTTGGCTACGGACTACCTACGGCAAAAAGACCGTCATGACGCAGTTGAGGACGCATTGGATGAGGCTCATGCTTCCGAATATGAACAGGCGGCTGTCAAAGTCCAGCAAATGTCTCCCCAAGGACAGGTTGTCACTATTCCGTTAGGAAGATTCGGAGACAAGGAGCACAGTTACGGAGTTGTCATAAATGGTATAGATGCCACTGGGCAACCCGGAGAAACAGGCACACTCATGGTAGTGCCATTGGAAAACGGTCCAGAAGGTCCGATATTCGCCTCATTTGATGAGAATAATGCCAAGACTGTAAGAATCAATGCAGACACAGAGATCTCAATGGTCGGACGGGATCAAGTTCTTGAACAAATGCTTGGCGCATACAACGCCGATGCCGCAATCATGGAAGCACAGCCCATATCCGCAGGACAGACATTCAGCATAGCGGATGATAATGGCACAGTGACCGGCATTTCTGTTGTTGGTCAGGATACAATGGGCAATTGGTCCGTACTCATGGAAGGAAGTCGGGAGCCGGTTTCTGTCAGCGATGAACAACTCCGGGCCATGAAAGACAATGTGGACAAAGCCGGAATACGGACTGAATACGCACAAGAGGATGAAAATAGAAGACAGGAAGAGTTAATTCGGAAATTCAGTCCGGAAGTACTTGCATTACAACCCGAAAAAGGTGACAAGATATATACAGGAGGCAAAGAGATAGTACTTGATGAGGAAGTTCCCGGCGGATGGTCCGGGAAGATCATAGACAACAACGGTAATGAAACAGGTTCCGTACTCGTGACAGAAGAGCAATATTTCAAATACAAACAGTCGCTATTTGACGCACAAAGAAAAGATGATGCGGAAGCGGCTCCGGAAATCGGCGCCTCCTATATCACTCCAGAAGGAGAAAGTATGACCATTATCGGTTTTGATGAGGAAATCGGAGGTATGTTTGTCGTTCCAACCGATGAGTACAATGAGGTCAAAAGCGATGAGGTATCAATGAATATATTGGAAAATGAAGCATACCAGTTAGGTGCGGTTCCCGTCCAAGAGTACACCGATTGGGTGAAAAAATCCAAGAGTTCAACAAATGAAACCGCTCCTGAAGGAAAAGAGATGGGAAACCAACCATTGCAGGAAAGCACAGAGAGTCCGACTTACGAAAAATCCGAACTGGACAAACTTATATCCTCCTTTCCTAAAAAGAAGGACGGAAGCATTGATTATGAATCTCTGACGCCACAGCAGTCATTCCAATACACAAATCTGACAGAATCACTTGAAACCGCTCTGGATGACTTGAGAAAGGATATAGAGGCGAGTGATGCACAGATAGCTAAATTGAATGAATCCCTGTCATCCGCCACACGGGGAAAAAGAAATGAGATAAGGGACGCTATTAGAGAAGCAAAAGCGGAGAATGAAGAAATAAAGAATTTCTACAACTCTGTCATACCCATAACAGAAACTAATAATAACCAAACAAATGGAATATCAGAAAGCAGTAAGACTGGCACGAATGGAAATGACACAAATGAGCCCGTACCAGTTTCAGAAACAAGCGAACAAGGCAAAGAAAGAGGAACTGAGAAGAGACCCGAAGCTAAGGGAACAGGTGAAGAACGCATGGGACCAGAGGGAATTCCGGACACTGGCAGGAAAAATAGTATTCAGAAGCCTGCTGCGAAAATATCTGAGTCAATAACGGATACGGAGCTTCCGGAAAATCCTCTTGTTCAGGAAATTCTGTCACGTACCGAGCCGGAAACTTTGGAAGAGCTTGCATCCTTGGTACTGGGAAAATCCCTGTTCCTGCAAATGACAGGAGAAAGAAGTGTCAGAAACATGACTGGCTTAAGTCACAAAGACCTGACGCCATTTCTTTCCATCTTCAGAAAAAAAGAGAAGGGGGGTATGACCGTAGAAGAAGCCGGAGACAGACTGATAAGCATCGCCCATGAAAGTTATCCGGCAATAGTGGCGAAAGAAGGACTGGAAAATGACAATACCGGCATGGCCGGCACAAACGCGATCCTATCCGTTCTACAACAAAGCCGAACTTTTGGTGATATCAGCAATATGATAAGAAACAACAGAACCGCAGAAGCGCAACGCGCCATAGATGCGGAAAAAGAATATGAGGATGAACTGAAAGAACAGTTCTACCAAGAACAATACCACATGTCTCCGGATGAATATGAAGCATGGGTTAATGATGAGGCCTTTTCTGAATCAAATGTCTATTCGAATGAGGAAAAGTCTGAATTTTATAATACATTTGCCGATGAAATAATAAAGCAACAAGAATATGACAACAGAAGAGAGAATCCAACTGACGAAGGAATCGGAACGCGTAAAAGCGATGAGCAAGGAGGAATATTTGGCATACGCGAAAGAGGCGATGCGGTTCTGCAAGGAGAAAAACCTGTTCATGCCGTCGGAACTGAAGGATATCAAGGAAAATCCGGACAAATGGAAGGACAGACTGATGAAGGACTGCATCCTCAGAATGACAATGTACAAGATAACACATCCACAAACAAACTCCTAGACCATATCGCGGAAGCACGCGAAATGGTCGACACCTCTCCTACTGAAGCGCAGAAGGAGGCCGGCAACTACAAAAAAGGTCATGTCAGGATTGACGGATACGATGTGACCATCGAGAATCCCAAAGGTTCTGTCCGTAGCGGAAGGGATGCCAACGGGCAGGAATGGAGCATTACCATGAACAACGACTACGGTTATATCCGTGGTACGAAAGCCGTGGACGGTGACCATATAGACATCTTCCTGTCAGACAATCCGTCCGAAGGAAATGTGTTTGTAGTAGACCAGCTCAATGAAAAGGGTGAGTTTGACGAAAGTAAGGTAATGTACGGTTTTCCGTCTATGGATGAGGCACGTTCCTCTTATCTTGCAAACTATTCTCCCGGTTGGGAAAACCGAATAAGTGCCATTACAGAAGTAACGAAGGATGAGTTCTATAAATGGATTGATTCTTCTGTAAAAAAGACAAAGCCGTTCTCTGAATACAAGAGCGTGAATTCTGTGCAACTTGCACCTTCCATAGAATCCGCCAATGCGGACAGAATGAAGGACATAGAAACAAGACTGGCCGAAATAGAGGACGGAAAGATAGAACTGGAGGATATTCTGGTAAAAGCCGAAAATGACTCTGTTGAGAGAGACGCTGTTTTCTCCGAGCAACAGGAACTGAACCAGGAACAGCAGGAACTTGAAGCCGAATATTCCGGCTTACACGCAATGAATGACGAAAGCAATGAGATACTTGCTTCCGAAGGCAGTGACATCCGGTTTCGCGAGGTTGGAAATGAGGAAATAAGCTCTTTCGCCAACAAGCACAACCTTGATGAAGCCGATGTAAAAAAGTACGCACAATCCATGAAAATGAAAAATCTGGGTGGCGCAAGTTATGCTTTCAAATCAATCAGCAGAAATGTGCGTCTCCAGAACTCCAACCTGTCATTAGGGCAATTCGTAAAAGTTTTTTCTCCGATCAAAAAAGAGCTGTATGAAAAGTTCGGTGATGTGGATGCCTTGAGAGATGAATACGTGCAAGAGGAAATGAAAGCCCGTAACATGATGGAAGCCGCCCGTAAACGTGCAGAGGAAGAAGCCGAATCGGAAAAGAAGCGTCTAAAGGAATTTGAACTGATGACGGATGAAGAGATGGATGAGGCCTATTTAAAGGCTATGAAAGAAAATAATGAAGCCCGTATGCGTGATATCATAAACGAATCCGCACGAAGAAACGGTTATGTTTCCGCCGATGAATTCAGAATGGCACACCGCGCCCCCTCTTATGATGAGGAAGGTATTGATAAAAACATGGTTGACATTGCCGCAAACAAAGATCAGATACGCGAATCCTTTAATGAGCAGCTTCGCATGAACAGGGATCAATACAGAAATGAAAGTGCCGCCGCAATCAATGAAGCATTGTCTGCCATTGACAAAGGAGAAAAACCGACCGTTACCATCTATCGTGCCGTTCCAAAATCATTGAAAGAAGGAAAGGTAAGAAACGGTGACTGGGTTTCCCTGTCTGAATCCTATGTAAAAGTTCATGGAGAACATGCCTTAAACGGCAATTACAGAATTATGAAGGAAGAAGTACCGGCTGAAAATCTATATTGGGACGGGAATGATATCAACGAATGGGGATATGATGACAGGAGCGATTACCGCTACAAGAATACAAAAAACAACCGAAAACTGAATGACCTGATAACCCGTGACGACAAAGGTAATGTTATTCCTCCTTCCAAGCGATTCAATGCAAGAAAAGCGGATGTAAGATATCGTTTTATTGGAGAGAAAGGCGCATCCCAACTGGATAAGGCAGAGGAAGCAACTACCCGCCTTGATAACCTGAATGTGGCACGAGAGATGGAATCCGCTTTCAATACGAAGAAAGAGCGCATTGAGAAGCTGCGGAAGAGTGAGCCGATAGAGATTACGGGTAAAGAGATAGAACCGAGCGATGACTTGAAACAGTACAAAAAAAATGCGTTGGAATATGGAAAGTCATTACGTGGAGAATATATCAATAAAGATACGGGAGCTATTATCTCTGTGACAGGAGGCAATAGTCGGGGAGGTATTCGTGAAATATTGCAGCATGATTATAAGGATGTAGAACATCTGCAATCTATCGCAGCCGTACCTCAGATTATTGAAAACTCCGTCTTCATTGAAGAACTTGCCAACGAAGATTTGGAGAAATATCCCGGTGTAAAATCATTCTCTTATTATGTATGTGGATTGAAAATAGCCGGTGTTGACTATACTGTGAAAGCTGTTATCGCCAATCAAAACAATGGAGAACGGTATTATGACCACAAACTGACTAACATAGAGAAAGGCAAATTACTATCCATTGCCCCAACAATACAAAAAGCTGGAATAGATGGTAACTCGCCTTTATCTGATGTCAAAGATAAGCGTTTGCTTTCGATTCTCCAAACAAATGAAAAAGAAAATGCTAGGAAAATCAAGCAGGCTACAGGTTGGGAACGTGGGGCTGACGGAAAATGGAGATATGAAGTGGAGGATTTCGAGATTGATCCGAAAGGACTTGCGCGAAAAAACAGACTTTGGTCCAACCTGTCATGGGGCAAAGAGTATGATGCGCTAAGCGACAAACTGTTTGATGGAGTAGAGCTGACGGAAGAAGAAGCAGCCCGTTTTGATGAATTATCAGAAAAGGCAGAAGAACTTCGCGCCACATACGAAGCGAACGACGTGCATTATCTTGACGATTATGTGAAGGATGAGAATTTGTTTAAGACTTATCCGGAGTTGAAGCAGATACGCGTGGAGATATACAACGCCCCTACAAGCAATACGGGAGCGACTTATTATGGAAGCCAAAACTTGATACGTGTGAATGAGTTTGTTCTAGACAGGGCGGATTTCCGTAGTATCTTAGCGCATGAGGTACAGCATGCCGTACAATCAATTGAAGGATTCGCTCGTGGTGGAAACAGTATGACTTATAGAAAATACCTTGACGCATTAAAAGAAAAGCGCGATGCCTGGTCCATGATTGAAGAGTTTGCTGACAAGCGTGAGGAACTTGGAGAAGACGCTTCACAGATGGATGTTTATAATGCTTTGGTAAATGAATATCACTCAGATGGATTCGAGTTTGGGGATGGCTTTATCCCCAGCCGTAATGCTTTTGATAAGGGATTCAATCTTTGGGTGCGAGGTTATGATAAAGAAGGATATGAGGATGCTTATAATGAGTATCAATCTCTTATTGAAAAATTTGGACTTGGTGGAGAAAACGACAGATACAATGAACTATCAGGTGAAGTTGAAGCACGTAATGTACAATCCCGTATGAATATGACACCTGAGAAACGCCGCAATACTCTTGCTTCGGAAACGGAAGATGTAGCACGAGAAGACCAGATATTTATAAACGACGCTTTGGAGGCTTATGCTTCTGTGTCTGCTCCCATGAATACAGCAGTGAATGAACTTTCTGAGTCTCTTCATACACCTATAGAAAAAATCACTTCCGAAGACCAGCTACCACAAGGCGAGGCGCGCAGACGTATCGAATCAGGAGCCAATATCAAAGGATGGTACTCACCAAAGGAGAACAAGGTATATCTATATATGCCAAACACAACATCCGTGGAGGACGCACAGGCGACTATATTCCATGAGGTGGTGGCACATAAGGGATTGCGTGAGCTGTTCGGAAAGGACTTCGATACCTTCCTTGACAATGTATACAACAATGCCGCACCATCAATCAGACAGGCCATCAACCGGATGGCGGAAAATGAGAACATATCCATCCGTACAGCAACTGAAGAATATATGGCAGACCTGTCCGAACGCGGACCGGCTACCTTTGCGGAGCAGTCCTTGTGGACACGAATCAAAGCCTTCTTTATAGACATGCTCCGTAAAGCGAAAGTGAATCTGGGATTTGAACTGACGGACAATGAGCTGAGATACATCCTTTATGAAAGCCACAACAGACTGAAACAGTCAAACTATCCTGTTGATGTGGCAAAGGAAACCGTCATGCGTTCAAAACTGGGAATTGGTGAGTTCTCAGGCAGTTCACGTACCATCCCGTCTGTTCCTCAGGGAGAGACCTTGTTCCGTATTCCAGGAAAGGAAGAAAAGAAGGAGATTATTAAAAATCTGAAAGAAGAGATACGGGAATTGAAAAAGCAATTGGATCAGGCACGAAAAGGAAATAAAGAGGAATACGAGACTGCGTCAAGAGCCATGCTTTCCTTTATAGATCAAAGACTGACCAAGGAAGCGGGAGAAGAAATGGGGCCACATATGATAAAGTCACTGATTGCCCAAGTAAACAAGGCCGCATCAACAAATAAACTCAAGGAACCACTAAATCTTGTTGAAAAGTTGATAAACTATGCCCAATATGACAGTTCGGTGAAAAGGATGCAAAAAATGATAAAAACGAAGCTTTCCGGGCAGGATACAAGAGGCGTATCAAAAGGGATAGTTGTTGATGAGGCTACCAGACGTGTGTTTGACAGTATACGATCCGCTTACAAAGACCTGTTGCTAACAAGCGCTGACAGTGAACTCCGTGCCGTAAGAAGCGAAATTGTAAAACTGGGAAAACTCATAAAATCTGAGACATCCCCTGAAAGCATCACCATACTTACCGGTCAGCAGAATGAAATGAAAAGCCGAAGGGATAATCTATTAAAAGAAAGAGCCGAACTGCTGAAAACTAAAGAACTTGAATCCGTTGAAGAGATACGGAAGCGCCGGGAAGAGCTAGAGAATGCCATGGATGAAGCGGCGGAAGGAACAGGTGTGTTCACACAGACTATGGCCGATGAGTATGATTCTCTTTCCATACGCGAACTATTGGCCGAATCCAGAAAAATGAAACGAGATCTGGACAAACTGGAGGGCGATCTTGTGACCACCAGAAGAGCCGCCTACAACAACAAGGGTGAAGCACGAAAGTTTTATCTGCAGGAGGCTGAGAAAATAGCTGCACAGATACCCGTAGCGCAGGAAGAGTTAATAAGGATAACCGATAATGTGTACAATGAATTGAAAGAACTTGTTGATACCGGGAAAAGCCGCCTTGCCATGCTGAACAAGGAAAAAGCCGCGCACCGGGGAAGAATTATCAGCATGGGAATAAATGCCGTAAAAGATAAAAGAATAAAAGGTATAAACGAGAAAGAAACAAATATGGAAAAAACTGTGTCCATATTGCAAAGCATCGGTGACTTTATCGCCTATCCCATGTATAGTTTCGATTATCTGCTGAAAGCCATAGACAGGAACCACGCCATAGGAAAAGGCCCCTTATACGATTATTTCATGAAAAGCAGTCATGGAGTGGTGGAAGCCAACGATAGGATATATTTGGGGGTAAAGGCTTACAACAAAGAACTGGAAGAAAAAATAAAGGAACTGTTCGGAAAATCAATGGAAAATGTATTCAGGGATTCTCAAAAATCAGAAAAAAGGATTCACAAACAATATATGTACGACAGCAATTACCATAAGGAGGGCGACCTGTATGAGGCAAACCTAAACAAAGGGCAGGCGTTCTATGTATGGCTCACATGGAGACAGCCGGACGGAAAGATGAAGCTAGAGGCGGACGGATGGACGGAAGACAGCATGACCGAGATAGAATCCTTTATAGGCGATAAATACATGAAACTCGGAGAATGGATCACAGACGACTTCTTTCCAAGGCTACGAGAAGAAAGGTACAATCCGGTCCATGTAAGAATGACGGGAACCAGCATGGCTTCACGGGAGAATTATTTCCCTATGGTCATAGCCAAATCCGAAATCCGTGAAAAGGGGGAGCTGGGAGAAACAATCATCGGTATGCCAAGCACAATAACCGGAAACATAATCAACCGTACGATAAATACCCTGAAGGTGGACACTAGCAGAAACGCTTTTGATCTGATGCTAAAATACGGAAGAGATATGGAAACTTGGGCGGCAACGGCTGAGCTGCGCCAGGATCTTAATTTCCTGCGGGGAAGCAAGGCTTTCAAGAACTATATGGAGGCGAACCATAAAGGAATGTTTGATATCTTCATGAGAGCGGCGGAGGTGGCCGTACGGAGTTTCAACGACAAGCAGAAACAAGACTCGCTCAACAACGGACTAAACAAGATACTAAGGTATTGGGCAGGTTCCAATATCGCATTCAGACTCAACACCGCAATGAAGCAGGTGCTCTCCTATCCGGCATTTTCCGCATACAGCGGAAATCCGGGGTATCAGGCTGATTTGTTCAAATACATATTCACCCCGGCAGGAAACATGAAATGGGCGAAGGAGTATCTTCCTTCTTTTGAAGAACGGGTTGATACGGGAAATATGGGGATCGAAGCATTAAAGGATGAAAATGCATTCAAAAACAAGCTGGAGAAACTTACCAATGCAGGCATGTATCCCAACAAGCTTATTGATGCGCTGACATGTGCGGCCGGAGCGAGAGCCGTTTACAATTTTGAATATAAACGTGCGCAAAAAAGAGGTCTGGGCAATGAGGAAGCCGCCAATTTAGCCAAATACAACGCTGAAATAGCATTCAATGAAAGCCAGCAGAGTTCCAGCCCGGAAATGATGTCCCCCATGCAGGCAAGCGGCAATGTGTTCTACAAGGCGCTGACCACTTACCAAAGCAGCAACATAGGATACCAGCGGATGGGTATTGAGGGGCTTCTTGAAATGGCACGAGCAAAAAGGATATACAATCTGAACATTGAATCCGGAATGAATAAAGACGAAGCCCAAAGAACAATGATGGGCAGCTATCTTACCGGGCTGAGGAAAGCCACCTTCGGACTATTTGTAATGGGAGGCTTGTGGGCGGCAGGAGGATATGGTATTGCAGGAATCACAGCACCACTCATATCCAATATCTACGCCATATTCGGATACGGGGACGGGGATGAGGATTTATGGTTCACTGATGAACAATTGAAAAGAATATTTTTATCTGCTGCTTTAAGTTCCTTGGGAGGAACTTCCATTGGACAGTTTGTCAACGCCATATCACAAGGGAACAAATATGATCCTCTCTCATTCATTACAGAGATGTCAAATCTGATAAGCGAGGCGGTAAAAGACGGATTCAACCTGAATGTACAAAGGGAGCTGGCCGCCAAATTAGGGAAATTTGCCGGATTAAATGTAGAGACACTGGAAAACATTTATCTGGGAGCCGAATCCGCCATAAGGGAAGGACGCCCCGACCTTGTAGATTTTATGTTCCTAATCAACCTTCCCAAATCCCAACGAAAGGAAATGGCCGAGAAACTATACAAGGATATGGGACCTTATGAATATCTGAACAAGATGTATGAGGCTGGAAAACTGTTTAATGACTACAGAAAGAAACTGCCCTATTCAGACGGAACATCTAAAAGGAAAGACTCTGAAATAAAAAAGAAATACATCATCAACAACCTCAATGAAAAAGAGAAGGAAACTTTGAAAAATGAAAAAGAGTTCCTAAAACTCAAAAGAAAATATGACGAAGCCGAAGATAAAAAAGAATGGTTGGAAGAACATCCGGAATACCCAGATATGGAAAAAAAATACAAGAAACAGACTATCACTAAAAAAGTGAAAAAAGAAGTTGAAAAGGTGTATAGACAATAAAACGATAACATTAAAGGGTTACCAATAATGATAACCCTTTAATGTTTGTTTTTTCCTGCCGTTCCGGCATTCTAGCAAAATTTATTGGTAAACAACACATTATACATATCATTAGACTCGCAAGGCTTCGAGATAAGCAAATCCTCATCCGGGAACATGGCAAAGAAATCATTCCACATATCGGACTCCCATCTTATGTATTCATCATCTCTTCTTCTAATATTTTCCGGGGATATCTCAATTATATGAAAATCAGTCATGCTGTCAAAAGCATATTTGATGAAAATACCCTTGAACATATCATCAAGCTTCTTTAATCTTTCAATGATAAAATCTGTTACCGCATCCATAATCATAGGCTCTCTAACCATTTTTTTCCGGATTTTGTGTTAAGCCACACCAAAAATCCACCACCTACAACAGCACTTATTGTATACACTAAACTTAACATGTCCATAATCCATTTTATTTTAAGATTGTATTTCCTATTCTAATAAAGATGATTGTAGAGACTCCACCTATAATAACCCTGTATATGTCAAGGGTTATATCTACATCAGGCTTCATGGAAACTATTCCACCTACAACAAGTCCGGCAAATGAAAGTTTTGCCAAATCAAAAAACAACCCGGCAAGCTTTTCCCGTCTTACCTTGTCCTTTTCCTTGTTTTCTTTCTTTACTTCTTGCAGTCTGCTATAGTTGCTCATAAGTTTGAAAGCCATTTTTCCCCAGACTTGGTGTGTGACCAAATAACCAATGCGGAACCTATGACGCTAGTTATTAAAAAAATCGTTGTCAATGCATCCATAATCATAGGCTCTCTAACCATTTTTTTCCTCTTTTTGTAAAAGTCCAGAGGTATATACCACCTACCACTACAATTCCTACCGTAAAAATAAAACCTAATGCGTCCATATCGATGTTATTTTAATATCTTATTGGCGAATACCGCCGAAATAATCGTTAATAGAATACCAGTACATATAGAATACCAATTATTCTCATTCGATAAATCTGAATATAATGGTATTACAACTCCTATAACAAGACCAGCAAATGAGAGTTTAGACAAATCAAAAAAATATCCTGCAAGTTTTTCCCGCCTCGTTTTATTCTTCTCCCTAACATCCTTCTTTTCTTCCTGTTGCCTGCTGAAATTTCCCATTCTGCATACTTTTTATGCAAAGCTATAAAAAAAAGTTGGCAATCACAATGTAAACGCCAACTTTTATAACTGATTTTATCACTTTCCTCCTTTGCTCAAAGTCATGGGAGCATGACATCCTCCCCGCTCCCACTCCTTGGCAAGCATCTCACGCAATATCCTGTTCTCCTCCAGCACCATAAGAACCAGTTTCTTCATTTCCTCAATATCCTTGTTGTTCATAATAAAATTCATTTTAAATTAATTGTAACGGTTGCAAATCACAACTATTAGGGGTGTGACGAACCATCCCGCTGCCATAAGCAAGACGGGGAATACATTGGATTAATTAATAAGTAAAATTCAAATTACGCGGCTGGATTCAGCTCACCTTTTATTTGCTTGATAGCTTTCTTCACGTTCCAACCGTTTTCATACAGGGCAATGATGAAACGCACACCTCTCTGTGTCCATACAGTATATACACTTGTCCCTATAGAACCGTCCGAACGTGTGTAGGTTTGTGTACGGGTAGAGTGCATCCCCCAAGTGGAATAAGGTGCATGTAATATCCACTGTCCGCTTTGCCGGTAAATGATTCCGATTTCTTTCAGCTTCTTGTGAAGCTTTTCAGCGTCCATTCCTATCTGCTTGGCGGCTTGTGTACTCGTCTGTGTGTTCACACTCTGCAAATGATTGTCGTAGTAGGTGACTTTCGGAGCGGATTGTGTAAGTTCTTGCTGTTGGAGTTCGATAGTTTCCTGCTGCTGTTGAACTTCTAATGCAAGTGTTTGGTTCTTCTCGTATTGGTCTGCCCATGCACGGGCGGCTTCGGCAGGGTTGTTGAAGTTTGGAAGTTGAGGTTGAAGCGATGTGTTTCCAGTGGTTAAAAGTTCCTCTATTCTCATATCCACCCACACCGCCAAATCGGAATTTAATTTTTGGGCAACACGGATAGCAACAAGACGGTGTGCCCAAGTACCCGGATTATCTCCTCCACGCCTAACTTGCAGTAAATCAGCCAAACTATAATTTTGTAGTTTGGAAAGTGAAGCACAGTATTCTTTGATTTCTTGCGAGTTAACAATTTGGGTTAGATTCTTATCAGGATAGGCTTTCGCCATAGCTGTAAGATTAACCATAACATTACTCCCATTTTCAAAAGGAATTTGATTACCGTTGTAATCGAATTTAATAATTTCTTTTGCCATAATTGTAGGTCTTTTTATTTGGCATTATAGACAGAAAAAACGGCTGTCCTTTCCCGTTGACCTACACCTATCCAAAGGCAGGGAGAGCATTAACTTCTCCACACGGGGGTAACAGCCGCAAAAGTATATTGCAACGCTTTACAAACAAGCATAAAAAATGCCTGCAAAAAGTTTTGGCAGGCTTCCGCTTGCCATTGGATATCATGTAGGTCATTGCAAATATACATATCTTTTCTATAAAACCCAAAAATTAAACAATAAATTTTTCTCAGTATGGCAAAGATGAGGCTATTATATAAGTGGCGCAAGAAACATGTCGAAAACATACGCGAAATGTGTCAGAGTTTTATTTCTTATGCTTCTTTCTCAGATCATACTCTGCTATATGTTCCAACAAGCAGCACCGATAAGCCAATGAGGGATGTGTAGACTCCTTGTCCTCATCATAGTAACGATATAGAAATTCATGCCTTTTTTTATTATAATCCGGATCGTTCCGATCATTCGAAAACCCAACCAACTTACATAACGCATTTATATATTCTTTGGGATCCATTCCTGAAAACTCCATAAATCTATAAGCCATGATATCCGCTTCTATTTCTTTTTCTCTTGAATACTTGAATTTGGACAGTTCCGCCCTGTAGTCAAACACATTCATCAACAAATCATTATTTTTTTGAACATTTTCCCAATAAGCATCAGAATCCTCCTGTTTCACCCCTCCATTAGCTTGGACATATGCACTTGCCATACTATTTGCCGCCACCGCCACGGCAGCCCAAAACTTATGTTTCTTTTCCTTCCTCCTATCCTCGTATTTTTTCTGAAGACTATGCTCCATAACGAAATGTGCCATCTCATGTGAAAGAATACCAAACAGTTCTTGAAAACTATACTCATAAACAATGGAACTAGCCACGCATATTGTCCCATCAGGACATACAAATGCGTTCTTCTCATCTGAATCATACACGTATATGTTTTTTATCTTCTTCTGTGAATTTCCACCGCTTATCTCTTTTTTTATATCTATCCCCAACTCCATAAGAGTATCTGACAACGAAAGCAAGTCCTTATATCTATAAGAATCATCTGAGGCATCTTTATAGAACTGGACAATTTCATCCAGCCTCTTTTTGGAAGCATAAGCATACAAATCCTTAAGTGGAAGATTCTTTTTTGAAGCTGTGTCCCAAAAGGACAATGTGCTATCAGTCGAATGAGTAGCAAGATATTTTTCCAACGAATCATATTTTCTGATATATTTATCAAATTCCTTTGTGTTTATCTTTTGCGCACACATATCAACAGACATCAAAAGCACCAATGCCGACATAACCAGTTTAGCAATACCTTCCATTTTTATAATATTATTAAAATCATTTATGTGTTAATATTAGCGTTTTATTTTTATGACTTCATTACTCCGTACATTATAATATTCCTCTGTCCACGTATCAATAATACGATTTTCAGAAACACGTACATAACGTCCATTAAGGACATATAAAAACCCCAAGACCAATGCAATAATCATTATTACAACTTTAACAATCCGATACGTTTTATCACTCATGATATTCTTCATTTATAACATATTCTACATTCTCTCCTACCCATACCCTTAGCTTGTTCAAGACTTACGGATTTCACATCTCCCGAACATCTGTCCAGCCCACGGCATTCGTCCGTCTTGTGATATACCCTGGCTTTCGGACCTGTACAAATATACACTTTAGCGACATCACCGCATGATGTCATCCCCACCCCTGCCGCAAAAAAAGGAAGCAGAAACAATGAGGCTATAACCAACCTTTTCATATACTTTATATTTTTTGCACAAAAATACGTATATAATTGTAATTTGCAATATAAATCACAAGATTTTACATTACCGATTATTTTTAATAAGATTGTTTTATATCTTTGTATACCTTTGTTATACCTGATTACTAATCATTATTGAACAGGAAGGGCGGCAATCTGGGAAAGACAGTTGCCCTTGTCACATATTAGATAAACATACACAAGACCAACCAGTGTGAAAACAAAAAAAAGACGGTCCGAAACTATATCGGAACCGTCCAAATCCTGATGCACATCGCTATGTGCGATGCAAAGATAATAAATTCCATGCAAATATTTTACATTCATGAACAAATCGCTATATTTGTCAGGGCTAATTAAAAAGTCAAGCAATATATTAATGGAATATTTCTGATCATCTACAAATATGAACAACTCTCAATTTCATCATACAGACTCCCAATAATCTTTAGCTTCTTTTACAGCTTCAAGTTTGTATAAACTATAATATAAAAGATTTCCATCATTATCTTTTTCCTGTTCTCCATCATCATTCAATAAAGGAAATTCATTAGCCACCGTAGTGGTTATTCCTCTTGACGGAAGCAAGAACCCTCCCTCTCCTATCTCGTTCCAAGCATATAGCAATACAGTCTGATCCCCAGAAGAAAAATTAGGAAGAAGTTCTATTACACCTTTTATTGAATCAAGTAATTCTTCTTTAGAAGGTTCCTTAAAAGCCACAGTATTACTCTCATTCTTTGTTACAAAATCCGCTCTTGGATATTCATTTCTTCCTACAGCTACAGTAGGAATATCCAATAAACTTGGAGAAAGCCCGTAGGTTGAGGAAATCTTTCCTATATTAAAGGAGCTTAGCCTACCGTAATCCAACAATCCCACATCGGATGGAATAGCCCCCGCATAAGACATTCTTCCATTAATACCCCCATATACAGGATTGAAAGTATTAAGTAATAATACACTGCCACCTATATGATGATTATTATGGACTTTTGAAGTGAAGGAAATATCAAAAAGGGCTATTACCGGTCTGCCATTCATAAACAAATATGAATTATGACTTACAAACTTCGAATTAATATAATCCATAAACTGATACAATATCTTTGAAGTCATTCTGTTCCCATGATCACATAACATAACTGAGAATTTCATTTTATAGTTGTTGGAAGCCTCCATGAATTTATATATAGCATTATTATAAGAATTCTCCTCTATCACACTTATCACTAGGTTTCCTTCTTGATCCACTGCTTCTGCGACATTACTAGGAAGATAAAAACAGAACATAAAGTAATCTATACCATAATTAATGGCTAAATCAATCTGGTTTTCCATCTGCTCTTTAGTTGTTATTACCCATCCTAAATAAGGTTTTCTTGACGGATATTTCTCTATGGCCTGCTCCGGATAAAACATAGAAAAAGAACAGTCATTAGGAGGATACGCATTTTTAGAGATCAGTTCAAAGTCATGTCCTTTTGCATATTCTCTCCAGTCCGTATACTCTTCCTTACCCGGAAGGGTGGAATTAGGGAATAAGCTCTCATTACCTAAAGTATAATGGGATTTTCCGCCCCATCCATCAAAGAATAAAGCTCCTATTAACTTATTTGGAAAATTCAAAGCCTTACTATTTTGGGATGTAAGTAACTTATAAGAAGACAAATATGATTTTATCGTAGGACTGTATTCCAAATCAAACGATATATCCATAACATTACCTCTTGCATAAGAGGTGCTGTTTTTATCAAAATTGTGAAAAATCACATAACAACATATTCCAACTCCTGTAGAAAAATACGGCATAGGTATTATTTCATTGACTGGCAATTCCGGAGTCGTATAATATACAAGATTATAAAATGTGTCAAAATCATCATTACTTCCTTGCAACTGAAAAACATATCTATTCTCTGATGTCTGATAAAACATATATAGTATCCTGTACTTATTAAAAAGCTTTTCCCTTATATATAATTCCGCCAACCTTGAATTCGCCTCAATATTTTCCGAATAGATTTTATTGCCAGCTTGAATATTATTATAATTTATTCTAAAAGCTTCCATAACCGCTGAGTAATAATTTAACTCTGGCTCTATATATCCCGGTATTGACGTGCTTGAGGTTGTGATAACATTTACAACCATTTTTACACTATTGGGAGGAGCTACAATAATTTTTTTATTGCACGACAAATTGATTCCTGCAACCAATAAGGGTTTATTGAAAGTATCTATAAAACAATACAACCTTGGACTTGTTCCGCCCAGACCTGATATTAAAAAAGTATCCCCTTCCTTGCAATCCACCACTTTATAAGCATGAGCGTTACTAATTATAATATTATCCAAATCAATGACATTCCCATTCGTAGGAATATATCCCCCATAAATAAATATGACAGGAGTTCCATTAACAAGTCTTTTTACATTATCGGTATTATATAATGAATAAATGTTAGAAGAGTTGTTAAGATTAAAGATTCCTTCGGTAAGATCTATTTTTGACTTCAATTTAATAGAAGCAGAAATATTATCAAAAATGACATATCCAACAGTTATACCGGAATTCTGATACTTTGTCAACTGTATCATTTTCCCATTTATATCAGTATCCAGTTTATTTTCATAATAGGTTATGGGGGTATAAGTCGCATAATCATCATTAGTTCCAACAATAGAAAAAACAAATCTAGAATTATCTGAATCCCATCCGAAAAACCTCATACCATATTTAGAAAACCCCTTAAATTCATCCAACCCATCAAGATTAATATAAAGTTCTCTTATATACATTGTTTCCGCTCCATTTATAAATGGGGTTGCTCTTCTAAAATTAAGAGTTGCTGTTTTCTGACTTACAACCTCTGTTTCGCTATCTCCTAATTCCTGTACAATCCCAGCCGAAATAGATTGGAAAAGTCCGTTATCCACCCATCCAGAAGCGTTCTTTACATACATCCGATAAGTAGGATTAATATGTTCCGTATCATCACTGGCATAAGTCGGACCTACCATATAAATACTGCCTTGGGGAGCATTGACAGGAAGTTTGGATTGCGTAGCCACATACCCTTGGATATATATTCCATCGGCAAATTCTCCACTAAGGTTTGACCATTTCTTTTTGTCACGTGATATTTGGAATTTATTATCTTGAAAACGAAAATAGGCAGCTACGTAATCCGAACATTCCTTCCATGTCTCGTTGTCATAAGAGAAATGAAGCTTATTATCTATTGTTTTGAGCCATGGGGTAAGTCCGTTATCTCCTTTGGGTCCCAACGCAGCTATGTCGGTATCCTCACCGTTAATCACCCATGTGCCTTTTACCGATATGGAAATATCTCCAGAGAGTGTGAGTTCGTCCACACGTACCCAGTTGACATCAAGCCCCCAGTGAAAGTTGTCCCTCTGTGCATCATTCACACATTTCTCGGTTATGGCATTCCCCTGCATATCCACGTATGATATGATGATCCCCTTACGCCTCATTTCTTTCGGAACAATATTTCTCGTACGTCCCGCTGTACCCTGATACTGCACATAAATATTGTTATACTGTGCCAGTATCGCTTCCAACGACGCGCCGGTTCTTCCGTCATGTACCGCCTGTATCACTGTACGAGGATAGAAAGGGAATCTTCTTCCCAACACTTCATCAAGCTTCTCCATCTGCCTGATACTTGCATACTTGCTGTTGCAGCAAGAATCTTGTATGTTGTTATCTTCCATAATGTTTTTAATAAAAAGTTTATAGAATTGACATTTATTCTATACCATCCCCAGTCAACGGAGAAAATCCTTCTGCCAGACATCTTTTCTTTAAGGCGTCACGATATGATTTCATTGCCGAAAGCTGCCAATGCTGAAGCATTTGTTTGTGTACTTCCAACATTCTTATTTGAAATTCTTGTAACATGTTTTTTAATTCATTGATAAAAAATATTCTAGTTATTCTACAAAAATAGATTTTAACCAACAAGCTAATAAGGTAGCAATTCTTGTATTTGCTTTTCCGCTTTTATCAGATACAGGGTGAAGCCTATCTTTCATGTACATTTCTCTTGGTTTAAGTAAACAAGTTTTTACTCCATCAATATCTTTAATATCTCTTGCCTGTGTTGTGCCTGGCAAACTTTCTAATACATTTGACGTGAAAAGTTGCGTATTTTGATTATATGTACCGTTCCCAAAACCAAAATCATACTGAATTATACAACTTTGATTTGTTGTATATGTACCGTCACCGTTATCTATAAAGATAAATCCGTCATTGTGCCAAACTCCATCTGTATAACCCCAATACCCACTAGTTCTAACTTGTTCACTCGTCGACATTTGAGTTAATTTGTAAAGTTCCATAAATGGAATACCCCAATGCTCTGCAAATTGTTGCTGAGCTTTATAAAAATTCGCTGAATAATCAACATTTCCTTGATAATGTGATATTTGACAGATATTTTGATGCGGGTTGTATTTTCTTATTATATCCATAAGGAAATTCATGGCGCCCCAATAATTAGCTTTATCACGGTTAGCAATATCATAAGTGTCCCATTTGGGGTCGCCATCAGGATTTAAATCATTATGTCCATGGTCAAATACAATCAAATCAACAGGTGTATAATCCTCTCTACTACTATCAATATATTTAAGTAATTTTTCCTCATAACTATACCCCATTATGACTTCATCTGTTTGTACTTCTCGATTTAATGTGCTACCTGTAATATTTTCAAAATGAGTAAGATTATCAAGTAAGTATCGTTTTTCAGCTTTTGACGCTGACATAGATTTAGCCAAAGCTGTAATGGTGTTAGACATTGGATTAAATGACCCTGTATCAGTACTGCTACATCCCCATATATCAATTTCATCTCCTTCAGCTATACAATTCTTACCCCAACCTAGTCTAACAAGACTTTCTCCAACGGCTTCATTGTATACAGTACATCCTAATAATGTACCTACAATCAAAGGATAACCGCCTGCTGGAATTGACGTGCCATACCAAACTATTTTATAATCTTTAGTTACTGGTACGTCTTCTTTATTCCACAAAGTATCAGACAAAAACGGGTCATTTGCATCTCTTGTTTTAATTTTGTATTCTCGAAGTCCCCATATAATAGCCTTATACTTATTATTTTCTTTATAGGGTGCTAGTATACTTGTATCTACTATCATGTATAGAGTACCATATTCTGTGTCTTTATATACAATATGATATCTATCCTGTGTTGATGGTGTTTTATTGATATATTGCAACACATCAACTCTTACTGTTTGATTATATACCCATATGTCATATCTTGTCGGCTCTTGAGTATCTAATGATTCACTATAATATGCTGATAGGGCTATTAGATATATTTCATCATTTTCATGTCCATTTTTAGGCACCCATGCAGAAAATAATATTGCTTGATTTACTGCTATATCACGGGAGTTAAAAGTTAATTTTGAAAAATCAAACTTCTCATATAAAGATTGATAGTGGTAATATTTAGCAAAATCATCTGTTTTAAGTTTCTCGTTTAATACTCCTCTTAAACCATCTTTATAATACACAATTAGGTCATTATTATAAGTGCTAGCTATTGCTTTATATGAATTGGTTGGAGCTGTAAATTCTGTTTTTATATTCCCTAAATTTACCTTTTGCTCAACAGATATTAAAGTATTGTTTACATCATAATAAGCTATACCAGCACAACTACCTCCATAATTTCCTTCATACGAAATAACATCACCTTCTTTAATTAGAAATTCTAGATAACTTGCTTTTTCATTTGCATTTAAAGTTCCGCTCGTAGTCACATACTTTCCTTTTACTAAATTTGTCGAATTAAGTGGGTACAGTGATAGATTACTAGACAGATCTTTCAACTTATCTATTTTCTCCTTAATGCTTCCTTTATACGTAATATTAAATGTATCTGTAAAAGAGCATGACTTTAACAATACACCATTTTCGGGAATTTCTATATCTTCAGAAATATTTCCTAAATCTGCTTTTTCTTTTTTTACCAAAATAGAATTATTGTTATCATAGATAATATATCCAGCACATGAACCACCATAACTACCATAATAAGAGAATGTATCACCTTCTTCTACTGCGATTTCAGTATACAATCCTTTATTTGTTAATATTTGTCCATTCACATTAATCCATCCGACCTTAATATTCGCTTCTTTACCTACTATTAACGTAAGAGCATTATCTTTACTTTCTAGCAATTTATTACTTTCTGATAATCCATCTACATTCTGTTGTAGATCCTCTACATTCTGTTGTAATCTTTGAACAACACCGTCCTTAAATATAACATTTACATCAGTATTAAATGAATTAGCTATAGCACTATCAGCTCCTTTTGGAACTACAATCTCAATAGTAGTATCTACACCTAAATCAGTCTTTGTAATGCTGGAAATAATTTCGCCATTATTATAAAAATTTATTGCAGGACATGCTCCCCCATAATTACCTCTGTATATAATCACCTCTCCAGCAACTACTTTAAAAGCGTAATTAGTCGAAGTCTCCCTATCAGAGTTTTTTTCATTATTAACATTTATATAGTAACCTCTATTTAACCTTAATTTTGGATAAAGGTTTTGAGATTGAATAATTTCTTCAAACTCGGAAAATTTTTCACTTACAATCTTCTGTGATATAACCTTAGTTTCACTATCTCCCAGTTCTTGCACCACTCCGGCAGCGATGGACTGGAACGGCCCGTTATCCACCCATCCGTTGGCATTATACACATGAAGCCTATATATGGGCTTGGTGTGTTCCGTATCATCGGCCGCATAAGTGGGACCTACCATGATCATGTCTCCCTGCTTAGGGGTGGGATATTGTGACTTGTCTGTTACATAGGCTTTAATATGCAGGCTATTGGTGATATCTTCACTGAGATCAGACCAAGTACTATTATCACGTGATATTTGAAACTTATTGTTTTGGAAACGGAACCATGCGGCAATATATTCGCTACAGGGGAACCACTCTTTATTATTATAGCTGTAATACAACTTGTTGTCCATGTTTTTAATAAAGGGTGAACGTCCAAGCATTTTCCATTCCTGCCCATTGAAATATTGGAAATTATCCTCCTGTTCAATAAATAGAATCTGTCCAATAGCGTATGTCCCCGTAACGGTACATGATATTCCATCCTTCAAAGCCTGTATGCCTGTAAGCAGTGTACCGTTTATTTTGACGATCCCATTAGCAATATGCCCTCCATGAAATTCTAATACAGAATTTTCTGGAATTTCTATAGTATCTCCATCTAAATCATAATTATACTGTATAACATATATCGTATCAGACCAGCACATCATGGACTGAGTCAGAATATTCCGCCCTGCCACAAGGTTCTTACGCAGATAGCGTCTTCCCTTCCCTGAGTAATTGTTCGGATCGTATCTTTTGTTAGCCAGTTTCAGTTGACCGTGAACGGATGTAATATCCTCATCATCCGCAAAATTGGTTATGCTCTTGTTGCCGATAAGCTGTTTGGTGGATTCGCTAAGCATCTCGGGCGTTATCATCCCGTCCATCACGGTGGGAGGATTATCGATGAACATATCATTGAATGCATCCTCAATGTGACGTCTGACAGCTTTGCGTGTAAGATAAGTGTCCGGTATACGGTTGCCATTCTCATCTGCTATGGCCCTGTCAGCCACCATCTCCGGTGCTTCCATCTTCTCAATGAATACCTCTTCGGCATGAATCTCATTACGCTCCGCCTCTAAATCAATCTTCCACCAGCTTTTCTTGTCTTTCCAAAGCGAAGCAGAATTTCCCTTAAAATACCATGTTTCAGCCTGATTGGTGTAAGCAGAAACAAACGTGACCTTCATGCCGGGTATTCTGTATTCCTCCGGTACAAGCGCTATGGCATCTTCAAAAGTAAACACATTGCTCTTCTTTACAACAAAAGGGGCCTCGGACGTGCTTCGTTGTGCTACAAACGACGTTTTTGTGTACCCCGGCATGTTGACACGATCACAGGGTCTGTATTTCTTCCCTTCAACATAATCAGGAAATGCACTGAAATACCTCTGTTCCTTCCAATCATGTGAGAATATCCGGGTATCTTGGGTATGATTACGGCTTACATTATATTCAGTCAGCAGATTATAATCGAAGATACTCACCTTATCGACTGTGAGATCATAAGTTCCCAGAACATCGCTCAAATCATTCCATCCGGCCCGATATCCTTTAGGAACAAATCCTTCAACATAGTAGAAGTATGGCTTTGTTTCCTTCACACTGCCGACAAGTGCCCATGACGGTTGTTCCATCTTGTCCGGCAACGCTTCGGAAGTTGCCACATGACCTATATAATTAACATCGCTCAACGTCTCCATTTTGGGGACTTCGGCCCTGTCCGCCTTATAAGGAATAAGCCCCAGCAATGCATTAATCTGATCAGGTGTATAATGAATATTTTCATGATATTCATTCGGATGAGGATCACATGCATGATGAGGATGAAAGCAAGAATCAAATCTTTCCATATAAATATATTTTTTTATTATTCAAAGATAAGCAAGAGCTTCACAATGAAATGTATATAATAAAAGGAACTCAGACTTTCACAAGCCCGAGCCCCCAAAACCTTAAACTAATACCTATGTGCTATTTTATTTGAGCGCAAAGTTACCCTCTTCCATAATGACTTTAAATTCCAGCCACGAGAAATAACACGAATCCTGTCACTAACCAGCAGACGATGATAATAATTCTGCCATTCTATCATTTTCTCCTTTCTTTCCTCGTCCTGACAGGAAGGTGAGCCGTTCTTGCTTTTCGTGTAATAAAAGCACATCTCTTTCAACTGCCCTCGGTTCATTCGCATACGGAACCTTCCCCGGTGAAAAAGATATTTATAACTGTCCCACCTGTCCTTATAATAATCATAAGTGATAGAGATGAGCTTCTGTTGTGCAGGATCCCATATGACAAAATAACGCCTTCCGTCCTGTTTATTCTTTTCCTCAGCCTCTTCTATCGCCTTTTTCAGCAACAAGCTGGACTTCCACAGACTTGCGATCCTGCGTTTCCGCACAAGGCTTTTTACCGCCTTCAAAAACAACTTAATTTTTCCCATAATGTTACTAATTTTTATATAATATAGCCTCCGCACCCGTCGCCGACCTGTTGAGGCGTTTCATGTTATTCATTTTCTCTTCCATAGTGGGCAACACCCTCACCGGATATCTGTCCCATTCAAAACGGCTCACGTATAATCCTATTGCCCTGCTCATTACCCGATCATCATGCTTCCCTGCAAGCGCGCCGTATTTGCCGTTCGGATATTTCATGTACCATCCCAGCTCCTTTATCATTCCGGTTTCACGCTCTATCCACAGTTTGTCACGCACACACTGTTCCATATACTTAATAATGGCCACCTTTGTATTACGGTTGGTATTGAACCCCCATCTGGTTTCTTTCTGGCTCCTTTTTTCCAACTCGCTCCGGTTATGCGCATATACATTATCATAAAGAGGGATCAGAATGGGAAAGAACAATTCGCTAACGTTATCTGTGTCTACATCATTAAGTTTGCTGTACGCCGTGTTGTTCTCGACAATGAGCAGAGCATTGTTATAGAATGACGCAATCTGCGCACATTTGATCGCAAGCAGGTCCGGATCTGTATGCCCGTACCATTCCGCCACCACACGCGGTCCAGCGTCCTCATTGAGCACTCCGCTATCGGCCATCATATCCGCACGGTCCAGCACAGTAATCACAGAGTAATCACTCGTCCTATATTTCCCCCCGATATCAACTGACACAAAGTAGCGGTTTTCCAACCTCCATGTCTTGTCTGGCATCTCCCATATTTTCAATTCCCCTCCTTTACGCCTGAACAGTTTCAGCCCTTCGACAGCCTGTTCACCTTTCGGGGATTTTCCGGAAATATCCCCCTGGAATACCGGCTCACGGCAGAACCTTCTGAGTTGTTCTACCTTGTAAATGTCAAATACAAGCTGCCCGGAATACTTGAATGCCTCCACCGGATCGGACGGATACTCCTGCTGCATGTCCTGTATGTCCGCATACTCCTTCATCTTCTGCCTGTACCAGTAGATTCCTTGCAATGTCGCTCCAATAGTCCACAGCCAGTACATATAGTCCCAGTTTCCGGACTTATCGTTACGCCTTTCTATCAGGGTACAGGCCCATTCCAGCATATTTTTCGGATCGAGACGGTATTCCTCTATCTCCCACCATGCGACAAACAACGGCTCGAATGCGGACAGTCTCTCCCCATGATCATCCGTTCCATTGGCACGATCCCATTCATCCTTGTAGAAATTCTGCCCGTTCGGCGTGCTTTCATACACAATCATCGTATACGGTTTGTACAGGATTCCCGAACAGGATGATTTCACCTGTTTTTGCGGATCCATCTTTTCCGTCTGAGGCCAAAACGCCACCTCCGTACAATGCGCCATGGCCGAATCACCACCACGGGCACCCTCCGGATTCATCGCAGTTGCCGTCTTGATTTTGCAGTTCCGGGAAGGTATAAGGCTTATGTTGGAAGTTCCTCCTCCCTTGATCTTCGGAAGAGAGCCGTCAAACTCCACCCCTTCTTCATAAAAAAGGAATTCAGGAAGTTGGGTTATAAGCTTGACATACATATCCTTAACTTCAGCCGCACTGTCCCCTTGATGTCCGACAATGATGCTGTTCCAGCTCTTCACATGCATTATCTGTATCCATGACATGTATATCTGTGTGCATGTGGATCCCCCCCACTGGCGGGCCTTCAACAATATGACACGGATAGGCTTGCCGGCACGGCGCATCCTTTCAAACGTCTCAGCCAGCTTTACCTGCGCCGGACGTAGCAGGAAAGGCACATCCTCCCCTCCTTCTTTGTTTTTGATACGCGCATACGCATAACAATAGAAATAAAAGTCGTATTTGGCCCAGTAACGGAGAAACTCCTGAATGACAGTATTACGAAGATCCTCATTATATTCCCCGTATGTCTGCCAGCAGAACTCCTCTATACTTCCGGCAAGATCCAGTTTATAGATAAAACCGGTGGAGAACATCTCGATAGGAAGGAAAACAGATGAATTTATAAAATCATCCAGATATATCCTCTTCCGTTTTCCGGGAGCGTTCTCCCCTGTCAACGGGTTGTAGGACTTGAACAGTTCCGCTTCCCGTTCACGGTTCCTGCGGATCATCTCCTCCGCATTCCTTATGACAATAGCTGAGAAAAGAGTTTCTATATGGTTTATTTTAATGTTCTTTGCCATCCAACCTCCAGTTTACGCAATATCCATCCGGCCGCCAGCATAGCCGCATGATATCCACCCGCAATATGCGGCAGAAAGAAACCGAGAGCGGTTATGGCAAACAGCCTATTACGCCTTCCCCCATCCATGGAGGACAGGCACAAGCCCGTATAATAGTAGATAATGACACTCCATCCGATCACAGGACTGCCGGAAGGAATAAAAAATGATATTCCGACAGCGAACATCCATGCGACCAGCGTCCGTGCAGGGGTTATCACCTTCCATAGAAAAGCCCATGCCATCCCGTTCAGAAGATAATGAAGCCATCCGGAATGTCCGAACATATAAAGCCAGTGACTTCCTGACAGGAATTCATGATACGGCAATAACACGGCCATGCACAAGTAAAGCCCCATGGAATATCTCATTTTCATAGCGGTACACCTATTTCATTCCAGCTTTCCACAAAATATGCTGTATGCGGTCAGGACTTATCCCGAATGAATCGGAAGGCCTCTCTATCGCAAGTCTTACGATAAGACGGAGATTCGCTTCCGATTTCTTTTTCATGATATCAAGGCAACAACGGATCAGACTGGAATACATTTCATATTTATACAGACTGCAATCAGGTATATTGCCTTCGGTCAGATATCTGTATAAGATCACGTAAGCCCGGTCCTCACTGACATAATGCTGCTTCGCCTTCATGCCCGCAATCTCCTTGCATATATCCTTGTAGTAGGAGAACGCACAGGTCTTTTTCAATTCGATGAATGTACGTACAATCTCCTTGTTCCTTATCAATTGTATTTCGCTGATATTTCCCTTGTGCTTCATGTGACCTCCTGTTTAAATGATAGCGAATGTACTTCCTGTAGATTGCATTATATCAATCCGGCTTGAACAAATACTGCTAAATTTGTCAGTATAAGACAACAATGACATATCATGGAAGAAAAAAAAGAAAGAAAATCATGGAGAGACATTGTTTCATCCAGAAAACCGGACCTCGACCTTGAGGACGACCTCGCTGTCGGCGAGTTCCTTGATGACTCTTTCAGACGCTATGACGACAGTGAATCACAGAGAGAGAACCTCAACAAGGTTCTTGCGGAAGATTCAAGAGCCGCCGGCATCCTGACCGGTCTGGCAAGCGGCATGGATGAGAACGGTGAACCGTTCTCTCTTGTGGAATATCTGATAACCAATTACGGGGATGATATCAGGGAAGCTGCAACAACGGAAGAGGCCATCAAAAAAGCAAAAGAGAAAGAAGCTGCCCGGATAAAGGAGGCGGCCGATGAGGAAAAAAGAAAAAGAGATGCGGAAGAGAAGCTGCGCAAAACAGATGAGGCACTGACAGAAGCTGTGCGGCAGGTCAATGTTGATGAGGCGAATGTAGTTTCCATGTTGGAATGGCTGTACGGAACACAGGATACAGACGGTATCATTCATAAAATTATCCGGCACGAACTGGATGCGGAAGACTGGAAAAGAATCATCCATGCCTTCAATATGGACATGGAAATAGAAGCCGCCCGAGAGGAAGGACGTAAACAGGGACGTACCGCACGTCCGGGAGCTATACACAGGAATCTTGCGGAAAAAGCTCCGACGGACCTTGGAGGAGGCGGGAACGGAGGAGGTGAGGAAAAAGTGGAGGATCCTACCCTACAACGTTATAAAGACATGAAGAGACGTATTTAATCGTCTATTGCTTTCAGGCTCATATCACAACTTTTATTTATAAATTTAAAAACAAATCGAGAACAATGAAAAAGTTAAAATCAACATTCAAATTTTTCTTTTCCGTATTGCTCATGTTCCTTGCCGGAGTGACCGGGGGAGGTTATGCATGTGCCGCCGATGCTTCGGACGGAGGCTCAGTCCAGGATCTAGGGGATGGCGGAAAGGTAGTAGGCGGGGAAAGTTCCGTAACAAAGAACGAGAAAATCATGGACGCGGAATGGTACGTGAAGCAGATCGACAAGACAATTGTCGAGATGAAGTTTACCGGCACGCCTATTGATCAGATTCTGCGCCAGGGGGCGACAAACAAATCGGACAGCATCGTAATCAAGTACTACAGTGTCGGACAGCGTCCGCTACGGGCTACCCTTGCCAAGCAGCTTGAAGCCATGACTACCGAGACTCCGAAAGCGATAGAACTGGAGGATAATAACATTGTGGGCGCAATGGATACGCTTCTTGTCCTGAACGCTGACGGAACGTTTGTTTCCGGTTACAAATCCGGTACCGATGAAGTGGATCCTGAACACCCATTGATGCTGCGCGTGCACGCAATCAACAGTGAGACCAACCTTCCGCTTGTCTATGCCGTAAACGGAAAACAATCAAACAATAAGAACCCTTATCTTATTCCGACCCTTGCAAAGGGTACCGTCCTTCTAAGAATGGGGCGCGCTGCCGCTGAAAAGGATGTGTCTACAGGAAGGTATTACCAGCTTCCATCACCGGACGAACAATATTGCCAGCGTTTTATCATGCAGGTAGAGCAGACTATCTATGACCGGTTGAGTAAGACCGAGGTGGAATGGTCATTCACACGTGTGGAACGGATGGCAATGGAAGACATGCGTATCGGTATGGAAGCCTCCGGACTGTTCGGAATCAAGAGCAAACATGCGGTGAACGGACAAGGCAATGTATATACTTGTGAAGGTATCTGGTACCGCGCCGGAAAAGACCTTGAAATCGGACATTGGGAAAAAGTGCTTGACTCTGCCGGAAATCCTGTGGTGGAAGAAGGAAAATATGTGCAGCAATATGTAATCTCGGAGGATGAGCTTGTAGACCTTGTAGGACGCATCATTGAAGGTGCCGGTAATGGAAGCCGAACAAAACTTGTGTTTGTTGACAATACTATCTATGCAGCATTATGCAAGATCAAAACCAACAACCGCACACGCATCTTCGAACCGGAACGTGACTACAACAAATGGAGACTTGACTTCCAGTCATTCGAAAGCATGGGAACAAAACTTCTGTTTTACCGCCATGACCTGTTCAACGCTTGGGGATTCAACGGAAGAGGCTTCTCTCTCGATCCTGAATATCTTGACAAATGGGTATTCCAAAACTGGGAGCGTAGCACATACAACCTGAAGGAACTGTTCATCAGTAACAGTGACGCTGTTGTCATGCAAGAGTTCTCCTGCTGGACGCTCGGATTCCCAGATGCCCACGCGCGTCTGTCCATTCCGGAATATGTTGAGATTCCGGTCCCTGAATCCCAGGCTGCATAATAGAACTTAATCATCATCAGAGGTGGAGAAATCCACCTCATCATTATTATAAATGTATGAAGAAACTTTATAAATTTGTTGCGAACTCCTCATTGTCATTCGCTGTCATTCACTGCGGACGGATGATGTACATCAACTTCTCCGCCTTTTTCCGTGGCAAATCAACCTATCATACAACGGATAGAGAACTGGCAGAGAAAATCAGGGCGCACAAGTGGTACCGGGAAGGACGCATTACCGAAACAATAGAAGAAGATGAAGATGTAATACATGACGAAAATGACGTAAATTCCGTATTACAGAAAACAGAGGTAAAACAGAGATATAGCATCCTTGGAAAACGGATGTGCACCTATATTCCTCCGGCATCTTCCAACCAGGAAGAAAAAGAATCCGAAAGTGCAGAACCGACCAAAGAAAAAGGCATTCAAGAAGACAGAGACATACAAGAGGATATTGAAAATGTGACCTCATTCCTTGAAGCGAAGGATTTTTTTGAGGTCAGATTCAAAGTACCGCGCTCGCAATGTGGAAATAAGGAGGCTCTGTCCTCATTATGCAAAGAACACGGCATACAATTTCCCAATTATCCATTAGACTAAGCCTCATGATACCTGTCAAAGATATACTAAAGACTTTACGCACAATCATCAATGAGAGTGCGACAGAAGAAGACAGTTTCACGATTGAGACCGATGAGGCATTAAAAGAGTTCATCAGACTCGCGCTACTCGCACTGATGAATGACGAAGGGGTGATGGCCGAAGCTTCGGAAATGACAGATTCATCCTCAATCTCATTTGAGAAACGTCCTGACGGTTTGTTTTTTGCCTACATAAAAATACCTGCGGACTATATCAGGCTTGTCAGTGTGAACCTGACTGGGTGGAGATATCCGGTCACTATGTTATATCCGGACAATTCGCCACTATACAGCGCACAATATTCATCAGCTCCCGGTGTAGGTAATGGTCCCTCAATACCGGTAGCATTCATCACCAACGATACCATGAGGTCAATCATTGCCCATGCAGTAAAAGAACAGGGGGGATACAGTCTCAGGTATATTCCAACTCCTTCAATCTCAGAAAACGGAGAAATCAACCTTCATAACAAATATGCAGGAGCATTGGCATATTATGCAGCCGGTCTCTATCATATTTCAATAAATGAAAATACCGGTGCGGAATCTGAATTTGCAATAGCTAGATCCTTGATACGTTCACACACTCCTGAATCTTCTACAAGTAATACAGAATAATTGTGATTTGCTTTCAATTTCGTATCTTTGCGGAAATCAAAAACAAAATCATTATGAAAAATGCAAAAACACATGAAGCTTACTCAGAGGAAGAATTAAGGGAAATGGTGGAATGGTTTAATACGAGAGAATTACCTAAAACATTGCAAATCAACAAATCCTCATTTTCTCCCGACCTCCCTCTGACAGTAGAAAGCCTTATAATGCAGGCAGAACAGAATCTTGGGAATTACAAGATGGCAGGCTCTTTCCGGCTTCTGAAGGAAATACGGGAAAAACGGGTCAGCGGATTTTCCTGGTTGGTAAGCTTTCTTTTAAGCGTATAGCCTAG
>ENA-UOOC01000678-UOOC01000678.1-human-gut-metagenome-genome-assembly--contig:-C48old-NODE-678-length-32434-cov-5.229408_pt1 | contig 32434 bp, 32 predicted proteins | sample MGYA00242469_ERZ724016 | MGnify/ENA metagenome assembly ERZ724016 | reverse complement strand
GCGAGGCCAGCGCGCTTTTTCCCAGTGGGAATACCGCAAGACCGCAAGTAGATCCGGGTTTTTGCAATAAGCAAAAACCCCGCGGTCGCAAAGCAGACCTTGCGGCCACGGGGGTACATATGATACAAGGCGCCTTATTCCGGCTTCTCTAAAATGACGAAGGAGACCAGGGTCTCTTTATGAAGGTAGCTTTCCAGCTTGGGATCCACAGCCACCGTTTGGGTATTCATCTGGGCGATGACCCAGCCGTCTTGCAATAGGCTGTTGATGCGCGTAAGGTATTTGTTGTCGTTGATATCGTTTTGTTCCGTGTAATCCCGGCTGTTGCTGATATAAACTACCTTTTGCATTGCGTTCCTCCCCCTGCGGTTTGTTTTCGTTCTTCTTTTGTAAGCGCCTCTACGTCCCCTGCCTATGGGCAATCTCCTTGGAATAGACGCGGCCCGGAGCGCAATTTTGCTCCGGGCCGTTGGCGGAGAAGGAGGGATTCGAATTATAAACCGGGTGTAAAATGCCATAAAATGCCGTAAAGAAATCCAGATATTCAGGCGTTTTTTAGAGATTCGAGAAAAATAGAATTAAATGTTGTAAAAGCTGTTTGGGGTAAAAATTGGGGTAAAATTCAGGGGTTGTATAAGCTGTGTATATACAATTCATTATATTGTTTATACACAAATGCGGGTCGATCCAATCCCTGCCGGCGAATCAAAGAGTGCAGTCGTACCAAGGCGTTCATCGCGTTGTAAATTTGCACAGAAGCAAAAGAAAAACTCAAACTCGTTGCTTAAAAGCCTCCAATATTGCGCCTGTTTGAAAACAAGTCGAATATTTTCCGCTCAAAAAGTTCAACTCATCCTGCAATAAACCAATTCTCCAATCGCTGGAGAGGAAGCGGCGCCTTGTCGATGAGCAACTGCATGTCCAGTGTTTCGATAAGGCTTTGCGCTCGACAGCCTTCATGATATGTGTTGCCAAACAGCCGGAAGAGATTCTTCATCTTCTTTTTCCCTTTCGAGCCCGGCAGCTTGTCCGGGACATTTGCGATATCCGCCTGCAGATAATCGCATATCCCCTCCATGTCCAGCAGCATGATTTCCTCTATATCGGCGCTTGCTGCCATATCGATAATTGGATTTGCGCCCTTTAGTTTGGTGCGTAGTTGAAGCCAATCCCCTTCATGAAAGCGGGTTACATCCTCGGTGTAGTCATCGGTATCGTAGCACAGGCATACGCACCAGTTCGTTTGATAATTCCTGCGGCACTGGGTTTTGAACCACACCGCAGATTTGTTCATGCTTGAGATCGTACCGACAACATCATATTTTACCAGTATTTTGTCCCCGTTTTCTTTTTTGATAACATCGATGGGCTCATAGGTGTATTCATCGGCGCTATGCTCAATCGCATAGCCGTGCTTTTCACACAGGAAAGCGACGAAGCGGAGATAGAACTCCAACTCCGTATCGCCCTCCAAAATAAACGCAATAGCCTTATCAAATTCGCTATTCTTCATCCGGCTCCACCTCAAGATACTGCATGAGCGTAGATGCATAGCGGTCTTTGGTCAGCATATCGAACAAATACTCGCCTACCGACATATCCAATTCCCTGGATATGCCTACAAGCTGCTTGATCTTCGTGCGTTTGATCCGCCTGAAGCACGCGGCTCCGCTTTCATCGGGTACGCCTATATAGAGACTCTCCGCCTTCAGGTATTGGATCAGATACGGCGAGTGGCTGGAGAGAAGGATGCAGGTGTTGCGCGCCGCATCCGACAGAATCTCCAAAAGCGATTTCAGCAGTTTGGGGTGGATACTCGTTTCTATTTCCTCTATACCGATGGCGTTTATGCCCGCACAGGCAGCGATAAACACATTCGCCAGCATCCAGATAATGCGCCTGGTGCCGGCAGACATGTTGGCAATACTGATCGGCTGATTCAGATACCGGCTAAACACCATCATCCGGTAAAGCTCCTCCTTCAGCCTTACAGGCGGGATCATCCCTTCCGCTTCGGCTTGTGAGATTTCCCCATCTTTGAGCACGAAGCTTACTCTGTGGATCTCGGGCGGGGATACAGCATTCACGGAGGTAAGGGCTATTTTGGTGAATTCCGGAAACAGGGTAAATACCGCATCCTCAAACAGCCGATATGCATCGGGATGCTTTTCCCTGAGCTTATACAAAGCCTTTGGAATATCGGCGTCATCAAAAGCTACACCGCGCTCCGGCTGCTCCGTCACATATTCAAAGGGTATCGACTGAAACTCGCTTTGCAGCTCCAGAGTAGAACATATGCGGTAGTCCATGCTGCGAAGCGCAGACGCCACTTTTGCAACATCCGCATCTTCGATCAATGGCAGCAGGTCTATGGCAAGCTGGTTTGTATCCAGTGGAATAGACCGAAACGACTGGGTCGCTTTATTCTTACGGTATTTGGAGAGGGCGCGCTTCAGATATCCGGTATACCGGACGCTCTCAGAGTTTCTGGCCTCCAGCCACTCGTCCGTGATCCGTGCGCCGGTTTGGTCGTCCCTGTACCATGCGAAGGAAAAGCCGTATTTCACATGGCAATACTCCTTAAGCTCGGGTTCAAACAGTTCCACCTCAAAAAAGTATTCCGATTCCTGCAAGCTGGGCGTCAACGGAATACTTTTGATATGGCCCATCATCGCTTTGCGAACCTTAGGCGCGGCCTGTATAAACTCCATACCGAAATCTATGGCTTCCAACAGGTTGGATTTACCATAGTTATTGATAGCCAGCAAGGCGACAATGCCACCGAATTCAATCTTGGATTTCTCCAGATTTTTATAGCCGCCAACGGTTATGCTTTTTATTCGCATTTTCATCAACTCCTATGGCTATGATACCACATCGCCAAAGTCAAGTCTATCATAAAAATCAGTCTTCATATCTATTTTGCCAAGAATTCTTTAATATTTTATAATGAGTCTTATTTTATTATAATTCTCATCATAATTCGGCATAATGGCCTCTACCAAATCAGGTAATGCGCCACAACCACATCGACCCGATGGTGCGCCAGGGCTTCCGAAACCAGCGACAGAACCCCGCGGTCATAGACTTCCCCACGCCGGGCGCCCCGGCAATAGTACATCACGCCGCTGCCGCGGCCTTCGCTGCAATACTCGGCATAAAGGGCTTTGGCATAGTCCCCGCGATAAGCGTGAACGTTAATCCTATCATACTCGGCACGAGAAAAGAGGCGCTTTTCGCCGTTATTCTTATCCATAGACATGGAGGCGGGATTCTGGTTCTTATAACTCAACATATCGTCGATGGCATCCTGGAGAGCCTTGACGGTGTGACGCCAGCCCTTGATCCCGCCCTTGCCCCGCCTGTAAACCTCATAGTATCCGTCGCTGCCTTTACGGATATCCTCCGGGCGGAGGCGCATCAGCTCACCCTTGCGGCAACCGGTAGCCTGCACAAAACGCCGAATCCTCTCCGCATGGCTCCGCCGCTCCGAGGATTTATAGGTATACTCTTTACCCCGATCCGTGCGGGTGATATCTGCCGTGCGCCGCGCCGGCAGCGGGCGGGCAAGGTCGCGGGCGCGCAGGCCGTAAGCCCGCAGAACACCCATCACGCGGGTTCGCACCGTCCATGCAGAATAGCCCTTATCCACAAGGTGCGCGTGATAATCGTCAATATACTGCTGCGCATCTTCGGCCGAGCGGCAATATCGATCCCGTTCTACTACATACTCTGCAAAATCGGCCACACTTCTAGAGTAGGTATTGAAAGTGCTCGTCGAGTAAATTCCCGTTACCTGCTCATATTTCCCTCCGGCAGCCTTTGCTTCCTGTTTTGCATAAAATTTGGATTCTCCTCTTCGATCCTGGGCCCTCAGACACTGGATCAGCTCATGACGCAGGTTGCTCTTTCTGGACATAGCAATAACCTCCTATGAAATATGCAAATAGTTAGCCACGGTCAGGGGTAATTCCGGGTCTTACATAATCCCATGTGCGCCCGGCGTTCACATGGGATGGGGGCTTTCGCTTTGGTCTTCCTTTGGTACTTCTTTTTCCTTCGGCATCCGGTTATGCGCGGCTAATCCGCATTCCGGCTATTGCCCGCGTCATGCGTATTTATATCAGCATTGCTTCAACTCCAAATTCTGCCCTCTATACAATCTCTCTCGGCAAATTCAATTTTTTCAATCAGCAGGGCGATACAATAGCAGGCGTGACTACAACGGCGCCAGCCTTGGAGCTAAATGCAATGTTATTTTTAATTCTTCATGGATTGAGAGCGAAGCTCGCTCAGAAAAGCTATTTTTGCGCACACAAAAAGGCGATATGCTTTCGCCTTTCAAATCGTTGTTTTTAATTGAGGGTAGGTTCGGATGAACCCTTTAGTTTGCATACCTCTTGCGAGGTGCAAAATTGTGAAACGCCGCTCGACAAGCGAGACGAATGGGGAGACTGATAATTTACATATTCAGTATGCCCGCATTTTTATATTTGTGCAACTGTTTTATGCTCCGATTTTTTGACTTGCGCATTTCCCGGCATATATGGCGGCGAAATAGGGGGTGCGCTTTGCTTCCAGACAGAGCATTTTCCCATGATTTGCGCGCATAGCAGGACGCCTTTGCCTACCGGCAAAGCCTTGATAAAAGACCGGATTACGCCGTAGAAACCGGCGTAATCCGGTTACACCGCAGGTGCAACCCGCGGTGTAACCGTTTACGCGGCGGTTCCAAAGGTACATTCAAAATAATAAATTTCTACTTTTTGGCGGTTGCGGCGGATGCGTATTCCTTATGCATTGGCTACAGGAGCAATCAGATTCTGCGCTGTACTACACATACCCATTGATGCTCACAAACAATTCCGAAAACACTGGTTCATCACCGATGATCATAAGAAGCTATCGAATGAAGTGGCGAAACAAAGATTAACGCACCCCGAATCGGGGTGCGTTAACGATTGAAACAACACAATTTTCATATTACAACTTCAATTCACGCACCCCTTAGGGATGCGACAGCAGGATTAACTGTGACTGCGACAGTGTGAGATACTGCTACGGTAATCTCGAAATATACACTTGTACTTCAACTCACGCGTCATATGTAGACGCGACCTTGTGTTGTTTATCATAGTATACTTTGCCCAAGATATGATGTCGATGCTTTCAAGGTTCGATTTAACAGAATCGACAAAATGTTTCCGTTTTGCACATGATTGCCATAATTGCTTAGATCGATATGTTCAATTATAAAACTAAATTTGACCGGGCGAATGATCTCCTTCTCCGCCATTCAAGCTCATAATGACCGCAGTGATGGCTGCGGTCATTATGATTATAAACCCATTCTATCGTTTTTCAGCTTCCCAGTTCAGATTTTATGGCCGGGGAGTATTTTGTTCCAGATAACCCCATTATCCTCCTCCGCAAACTGATACAGACTGGTACACTTGACTTGATGGGATCCCAAAATCTCACGGGTTAGAATTGATAAATATCACGGGATACAGTTGTAAAATCCATCGGATCAGCCTATAATAGACATAGAGGTGAGCTGTATGGATAAACAGAACTATATGCCCCGCATCATCGATGCAAAAATCAAAGAATACCTGAATGTGTTTGGAGCAATCTGTCTGGAAGGCCCCAAGTGGTGCGGAAAGACATGGACCTCTTCTTTTCACAGCAACAGCGAAATATTGATTGGCGATCCTGCCGGCAACTACCAGAACCGACAGCTTGCGGAACTGTCCCCAGCACTCGTCTTAGAGGGGGATACTCCCAGACTGATTGATGAATGGCAGGAAGTTCCGTCGCTTTGGGATGCCGTGCGCTATAAAGTGGATCAGGCTGCCGACAAGGGGCAGTTTATTCTGACGGGTTCAGCAACACCTAACCACAAGGGCATTCTTCATAGCGGTGCAGGCCGCATTGCAAAGCTGCGTATGCGTCCCATGTCCCTGTATGAATCCGGGGATTCTTCCGGAAAGGTATCCTTGGAGAAATTATGTCATGGGGAAATGACGCCTGCCATGACGGGCGAGGTAAAGCTGGAAAAGCTGATTGATCTGATCATCCGCGGCGGTTGGCCGGGAGCAATCAAGCTCTCCGTGGAGCAGGCAGCGCTGTTGCCCGCAGAATACCTGAACGCCGTGATCGACGATGATGTTTACCGCATCGATGGCATCAAGCGCAATACTATGAAGATGCGCTTACTGCTTCGCTCACTGGCAAGAAACGAAAGCACGACCGCCACCAATAAAAAACTAAAGAACGACATCAGGGAACAGGACGATGAAGATATCGACGTGGATACCGTGAAGGAGTATCTGGATATTTTTGAACGCCTGTTCCTGACGGACAACCAGCCGCCTTTTTCTACGGGTGTTCGTTCCTCTGTGCGGGTAAAGCAGGCGGTGAAACGCCATTTTTCCGATCCCTCTCTGGCTTGTTCGCTGCTCAAAGCTACGCCTGCCCGCTTGATGGGAGATTTGGAAACACTCGGCTTCCTGTTTGAAGCGCTGTGTGAACGGGATCTGAAGATCTATGCAGATTCCTTTGGCGGTACGCTTTATCACTATCAGGATTATCAGAATCGCGAGATTGATGCGGTGATTGAGTTAGCGGATGGGCAATGGTGCGCCTTTGAAATCAAGCTGGGAGCAAACCAAATCGATGCAGCGGCAAAGAATCTGCTGATGATCAAAAAACAGTTTGAGAGCGATCCCAAGGGTAAGCCCCCGGCTGTCCTGTGTGTGCTTTGCGGCATGGCCAATGCGGCTTACCGGCGTCCGGACGGCGTGTTTGTGGTTCCCATTACGGCATTGAAAAACTGATATATGTGCATGACGAATAAGAAACACAAAGAGAAGACCAGCCTTGCAAAAGGCGTCGTTTCCACTATAGGAAAACAGCCATCCCCATTCGCACAGGAACTTGCCAGGCGGTATGAAAACGGTGAGATGACAGCAAACGAGGTAAGGGAGCAATACTTGAGCAACCTTCCGTATGCCCCAAAACATGACGAAGAGGATTGATTGCCACTAAACTATACCTAAAACGGAAATTGGCCTGTGCTCTTGCTAAATATTCCCTGCGATAATGAGGTTTGAAACGGAGCTGAGTGTAGAACGATGCCTTTGGATGAAATCAACGAACTGAAAGAGCGCCTTGTAGAACAGTTGTCCCCTGTAAAAATATATCTCTTTGGTTCCTATGCAAATGGAACCAACGACGAGGACAGCGACTTTGATTTCTACATCGTGGTGGATGATAGCCATACCGATCTTATCGAACTTACGGTATGTGCATTTCGCTCCGTACGCAACATAAAGAAAAGGCCTGTGGACATCCTCGTTTGCACGCAAAGCCAGTTTGATGAGCGGAAAAACCGGCCCACCGTGGAACGCGAAGTCTTTCAAAATGGGATTTTGCTGTATGAGGCTTGATTATCATTTTGCTTAATGTGTGTACAATAATAGCGTGAACGTCAATAAACGAATTTTATCAAACAGGTTGATGGATGGCTACTATTTGGATATGATAGGATCAACAGGACAGGGGGCGCAATATGAACATCGACAGCAACTGCATCGTATCCATCACCGAGGCAAACCGGAACTCCCCCGAATACCGGCTGACGTATCCGGATCAGGCCCCAGCCCTGGACTTGACCGGGGATGAAGCCATCGACATCGCAGCCGCACGTATCCTGGAGCGTTACCGCCCTGCTTTTGAGGAGCTGGCAAAATGACCAGTTTCTCAAAGGGCAAGACACTTTTGCCGCATCAGCTCATTATGCAAATCACGAAAGAGAGGAAACGAGGGATCGCCATGAAAGAGCCGGCATATACAATAAACTGCTTTTATGATGACGAAGCCGGCGTATGGACCGCCGTCAGCGAGGATATCCCCGGACTGGTATTGGAAGCAGTTTCGTATGACGATCTTGCCGCACGCATCCGTAAGGCTCTGCCCGAACTGTTTGCATTAAACAATGTTTATAGCGGCGGAGAAATTTGCATTCAGTCCGAAAACAGGCGTGAAATAATCCGGGTTGATGCGTAAAAAGGATATTTAAAATTACCATTATCATACGGCCGCCGCTCTGCACCATGCAAAGCGGCGGCCATTTGATTTCCTGCTCCAAATGTTTGGTAAAACTCTATCTGACCTGCCGGATGGCCTCCTTCCCCGCCTCCATGATACGGAGCAGGGCACGACATTCCTTGTCCGAGCAGTCCGCCAGCAGCAGGTTCATCTCCAGGATGCTGACGTTCCTGGTCTGGGTGAGGCTGTCCACCATAAGGTCATCCAGGCTCACCTCAAGAGCGCAGGCGATCTTCACCAGCGACGGCAGGCTGACCTTGGTGTTCCCGGTCTCTATATGGCTGAAATGCGCCGGGGTAAGCCCTGTCATCTCGGAGAGCTTCTCCTGGGATAATCCCTTTTGCCGCCTGAACTTGCGCACACGCATTCCTATACTGATATAATCGATCTCCAAAGGCATTTCGCTCCTTATATCCTGTCCTTCATATATTGTATGGTCAAACAGACCATGATATAATTGCTTATAAAATCATAATGACCACAGAATATAGGAAATTGTGCTGGGAATGGCGAGTGAAGGAGACTCCGCTCCCTGCATAAAAAGAATTTTTGATATGGTGAACCTTTTCTACTGAAAGTGACACCTATCAACATAAGGGACAAGCAAGCGTCCGGCTAGGGCCTTTCAGGACACAGGATTTCAAACACTCTATCGGATAAAGGAGAGAACGCCATGGCATTTTTTGAAAACATCGGCAAAAGCATTACCCAGGCGGGCCAGTCCGCCGCCAAGAAGACAAAGGATATGACGGAAACGGTCCGTATCAACAACGCCATATCGGATGAAGAAAAACGCCTTGCCGAATTACAGCGCAAAATAGGCGAGCTGTATATCTCCCTGCATGCCGCCGACTATGAAAAGGACTTTGCCGGCCTCATGGGAGAGGTGCAGGAGGTCAACGGAAAGATCAGGGATTACCAAAAGCAGCTTCAGGACATCAAGGGTTTTGTCCCCTGCAAGAACTGCGGCGCGGCCATGCCAAACGGGGCCCTGTTCTGCAGCGCTTGCGGTGCGGCTGCACCAAAGCCGGAGCAGCCCACAAAGCAGCCTGCCGGCGTTTTCTGCCCCAACTGCGGCACGCAAAACGACGCCGGTGCCTGCTTCTGCCAGGGCTGCGGCAAGCCGGTGCAGCAGCCCGAACCTGTGCAACAGCCGGAACCGGTGCAAACCCCAGAGCCGGTGCAATCATCCGCACCTGAAGAAGCATTGCAGGTGCCCGAATCTGCGCAAGCGTCCGCCCCGGTACAGCAGCCCGAGCCGGAGCAGCAGCCGGAGCCTGTCATTTTGCCTGAACCTGAGCCGGAATCTGTTCCCCAGCCCGAAGCCCCGCCCAACCGCTGCCCCGGCTGCGGCGGTGAGATCGAGGAAGGGGATCTCTTCTGCGCGGGATGCGGCATGAAACTGCAATAGCATCATGAAGACGGCCTGCCCGGTTTGTTCCGGAGGGCCGCCTGTTATATCAACGCAAAAATATTTTGTAATTTGGTGAACCTTCGGGGCGCAAGCCCCCACCTATATACAAACGGACAAGAGAGTAAGGGGGATAAAAACATGTATTGTCAGAAGTGTGGAAACCAAATGCCCGACAACGCAAGATTTTGCTCCAAGTGCGGTTTCGCCGTGCCCGCTGCGAAGGCGGCGGAGCAACCCGCAACGCCAACTGCGGAGACGACTACAGCCAACGGGAATCCCTTTGCGGCCCCGAAGGAGAAAAAGCCCATCCCCGCCAAGGCAATCGGCGTCGCGGCGGTGGCGGTGGTGGTGATTCTGGCTGCGGTGCTGATTATTCCCATGCTGGGCGGCGGCAGTACCCTGGATTTGAAGCAGGCCTACACCGTCTCCATGCAGGGTGTGGAGGGCTACGGCGCGGTGCGCCTGACGGAAAACGAGGAGTATCTCACGAACTGGCTCTGCGAGAGCATCGGGTTGGATCCTGCAAAGGTGGATCTGGATGAGTTGGATCCGTTCAGCGCCTTGGGCTATTACAGCTTTTCCGACGGCATGGATGTGGAGGGATATACCGAAAAGGTGTTCGGCAAGGCCATGACCGAGGAAGAGCTGGAAGCCATGTGGGAGGAGCTGGAGCTGATCGTCACCGCTTTCTATGATCTGGATTACGAGGTTACCCCAGACGCCGACCTGAAAAACGGCGACAAGGTGGAGATCGCCTTTACCTATGACGAAGCAGACCTGAAGGAGGCGGGCATAAAGCTCAAGAATACCGCCTGGACACACACCGTGGAGGGCCTCACCGGGGTGGCCACCGTGGACATCTTCGCCGCGATTACAGTGAATGTGGAGGGCTACGACGGCTATGGCCGGCTGACCTTTGCTGCGGACGAAAACCAGTTCAAGGGCCTGGGCCTTACGGAGGATCAGCAGGACGCCATATCCTACTATGTGGATGTGGAATGCACCGATCGGGAAGGCCTCAGCAACGGGGACAAGGTGGTTTTCAACGTGAACGCCAATGAAGAACAGCTTGCCCGCAGCGCCGTGCTCATAGAGCCCACCCGCTGGGAATACGAGGTGAGCGGTCTGGAGGAAGTGGAGCTTATCGACCCCTTTGAAGGCCTCAAGCTGACCTGCACCGGCATATCCCCCTACCTTACCGTCAATCTGGATACCTCCGCCTGCGACAACAGGGTGCAGCAGGCCGTCACCTTCACTTTGCCCGAAGGCTATGCGCGCAATGGCGTGCCCGTTACCGTCACCGCCAGCATAGAGGATGATCTGGTGGAACGATACGGCTTCGGCCTCTCATCGGAGAGCAAGGATATTGCCCTGAGTACCCAGTCGGAATACGTCACCAGCCTGGAGGGGCTGAATCTGACGGCTTTGTTGCAGGAGATGGAGGATACAAAGCTGGCCAAATCCAGCAGCAACGGCTACACAAATGTAACACAACAGGGGTCTGCCTTCCTGTACTTGAAGGAACATAATGAGAACAAGAAACGCAGCAATACTCCTTATAATCAATACATTATTCTGTACGAAGGCACAGATCTCTGGGACACCTATTATGGCTTTGCTGTGCGGGCATGGAACTTGTGTAAGCACCCGGACGGCACCTTTACTTATGACACGGACATCAAATGGAACCGCAGCAACGGCGGGTACGACTCGGCTTACAAAGACTATATAGATGGCAACCGGGAAAACTATGTTGTGACCAACCTCCCATAAGCTGCCAAGGAGAACCGCCCGTGAAAACCGGCCTTCGATACTGCACAATCTGTCTGGCCCTTGTCCTGGCGCTGAGCGCCGCCGCCTGCGGCGCTCCCGCCCAAGAGGACGGAACTGAAACGAATACCATTGTGATCACCCTGCCCCCTACCCCGGCAGCGACCCCCACTCCTGCACCAACCCCAACGCCAACCCCTGAACCCACGCCGGAGCCAAACCCCCACGCCTGAGCCCCTGCCCCTTGCAGGGGTGGTCATCGGGCTGGATCCGGGGCACCAGGCCCACAGCAATTCTGAGCATGAGCCGGTAGCCCCCGGTTCGTCTAGTACCAAGAAAAAGGTATCCTCCGGAACATACGGCAGATTCACCGGGGTGAAGGAGCACGAGGTGAACATGGCGGTGGGGCTGCTGCTGCGGGATCTGTTGGAAAAAGCCGGGGCAACAGTCATCATGACCCGGGAGAGCGCCGATGTGGACATCTCCAACGCAGAGCGGGCGGAACTGTTCAACGAGCATGAGGTTGATCTAGGCCTGCGCCTCCACTGCAACGGCTCGGACGATCCCGAGGTACACGGGGCATTTATGCTGGTGCCTGCGGAAAACCCATATAAGGAAGACTGCATCCGGGCGGCGGAGGCCATCCTGACCGCCTACGGGGAGGCCACCGGGATCAGCATACGCAAGGGCCTCACCTACCGCTCCGACCAGACCGGCTTCAACTGGTGCCAGCGGCCCGTCACCAACATCGAGATGGGCCACATGACCAACGAGGAGGAAGACCACAAGCTGACGGACGGCGATTTTCAGGTGAAGATGGCCCAAGGCATATTCAACGGTATCATGAACTACTTTGAAGGCGAGGAATGACCATGTATTGCAAACAATGCGGCCAGCGGCTGGAGAAGGACGCCCTGTTCTGCTTCCACTGCGGGGCGGAACAGGAATTGATAGAGGAACCGGCTATCCCAGCGGAGCCGGAAAAGGCCTATTGTACCCAGTGCGGGGCGGAGCTTCGGCAGGGCGCGGCCTTCTGCGTCCGCTGCGGGGCAGGCCGGGAAGAACCGCCCATCGGGGAACAACCCGCAGAACCCCTGCCCGAACCGCCCGACGCGGAGCCAGTGCCGGACAAGGCATTTTGCATCCAATGCGGTGCGGAGCTGGAGGAAGGGGCGGTATTCTGCCTCATGTGCGGGACAAGGCAGGATAGCGAAGCGCCTGTTATGGCTCCAACCCCCGAAGGGGAACAGCTCGCCCTGTCATCTGAACCTGCCAAAGCGAAGAAAAAAGGCCGCGTCCTTGCCATTGTACTGCCGGTGTTCCTGCTGGCGGTTGCGCTGGGGGCGCTGATGACCCTTCGGCCCTGGGAGACCCGGGAGGCCGCCGCGCCGGAGCTTGAAGCCCCTGCGGAAATGCCCCCGGAGGAAGGCGAAGCTCCCTTGCAAACTGCCCCGGCGGAAACGCCCCAAGAGGCGAGCCCCACGCCCGGACAGCCGGACATCGGAACCGCCCTGACCGTCACCCCCATGCCCGCCCCTGCTGCGGCGTTTACGCCGGTGCCCATCACCGAGGGGGACTATGCCTTTATATGCCATATCACGGGCTATCATCTGGGCAGCGACCCGGCGGAGGACGCCATGATAATGTCCGACTTGTGGGACGTGCTCAGCGACAGGAGCTTCAGGATCAGCCTTGCGGACGGGAGCTTTGACAGCGGCTACCACATAACTGGCGTATTCGGCAAGCTGGGCTTTGCCGATGGTGAGCCTCCCGTCCTGCACGGCTTCGGCGGCGGGCAGGAGGATGCAAGGTGGCAGTTCTCCGCCGCGGAAGGGGATATGTACATCATCCACCTGATGCAGGCCCCCGGCTATGCCCTGGCCCATGCGGGGGATACGGTTTTCCTCACCCAATACGACCCTGCCGACCCCCGGCAGCACTGGATACTGGCCGACCCCAAGGCGGCGGAATCCGCTGCTTCAGAGTCCGAAATGGATGACATGAGCCTGTACATATACGGCCTTGCATCCCGGGATATAGATATCAGCGAGCTTTCCGGCCTGGATGAGGAAACCGTGGGCTACATCCGCAACGGCATATATGCCCTGGCCGGCAAGATATTCAAGACCAAGGAGTATCAGGAGTATTTCTCCGCCCAGAGCTGGTATATCCCATACAGCGACAACAACGACCTGGTGACAGCCCGGTTCAACAGCCACATGGAGCACAACCTGAATGTCTGCATTGAGTACGAAAAGCTGATGGGCTGGCGCTGACGGCCCTGCCGGCTTGACATATCCCCCCACGCCCCTATGAAGGAGGACACGATTATGAAGAACCACCGCATTGCAAAGAAATTCATCTCCCTGGCCTTTGTCGCGCTTATGCTGCTGCCCTTCCCTGCATATGCCACGGGAGGGGAGGATGAACCGGAATCAGAGAGAGTATATTATGCAACAAAAATAACTATTCCATCGGATACCGATGAGTCCAGCACTGACTCGTGGCCGGATTCAGCACCCCCTGCAACCACTAGGACTTGTGTCTTCTGCGGGGAGACCTTCGGTTCCAATACCGGGCATACCTGCACCGCAACCACCTATACCTGCGCTTGCGGCGAGGAGGTGATGCAAAATACGTATCACATGCATTATAGTATCACCTGCCCGGATTGCGGCGAAAGCTACGCCGATTATGAAAAGCACAACTGCCAAAACTATGCCACCGTCACCTGCGACAAGTGCGGAAAATCTTATATGGATCAACCAGGACATACGCACTACTGCCCTGTCACCTGTGAAAAATGCGGTATAAGCTATACACCGCCTGCCGGCCACAAGTGCGCCTCTGCAGTTTGTTTCATCTGCGGGCAGCTATACCTGGGCGCATCCAGCAATCACGACTGCCCCGGCGGCAAGGTTTGCGATAAATGCGGGGAAAAATACGAGGCAACAAAGAGCCACACCTGCGCCGCAACCAAGAAGTGCGAATTCTGCGGCACATCCTACAAATCCACGGAATTTCATCGCTGCGCCTATATCTGCCAGGTCTGCGGCGAATCCTGCCAGTCGGACAAGCAGCATAATTGCCCCGGCGGGGTGAAATGCGCCTATTGCGGCAAGCTGCGCAAGTATACCGAGCCCCATGCCAAGTGCGAGCGCTGCGGGGAACGCTACATCGAAGGCAAGCACATGGAGCATCAAAAGATCTGCTCCGTCGCAAGCAAATGCCATGTCTGCGGCGGGAAGGCGGATCACGGTCATTGTGCGCAGTGCGGGGAAAAGACCGCCGGCTTGGGCGCTTCCCACACCTGCCCCACCATGTCCACCTGCCGCCGCTGCGGGGTGCGGTTCGATATGGATGAAAAGCACACCTGCACAACATGCGCCAACTGCGGCAAGGCCATAGACGAAAACCATGTGCTCTGCCCCTATCTCACCTGCTTCTATTGCGGGGAGGCCTACCTGTATGAGGATGGGCACACCTGTACCAAATGCGTCCGCTGCAAGCGGGATATCGAAGAAGGGGAGCTCCACTTCTGCCCCTGGCGCACCTGCGTCACCTGTTATACGGAATACTGGATTACAGATGGCCATACCTGCGATAAGACCCTGTGCTTCTACTGCGGCGAAATGACCACCGTGGCGGATCCCTGCCACAGCGAATGTATGTTCTGCGGCGTGGTGGAGGGCAGCAGGGAATCCCACTTCGGCCTCTGCCCCGTCCAATCCTGCGAATACTGCGGCAACGGCTATGTGGGGGATCACAGCGACTGTTCCCACGCCCCCCAGGCCGCCGTCAACGGGGAAGTAACGGTGACGGTGGATCTCAGGGCGGGCAAGAGCCACATCAAGGAATTCACCATGACCGGCAAGGTGGGAGACAGCTATACCCTTAATTGCCCGGCGGAATTGCTGGAATACCACTACAGTGGGGATGGCAAGCACTATACCTATTACAAGCTGGAAAGCATTGAGGATCACAACGGCGGCAAGTTCATAGACGGCATGCGCAAGATCGACGCATGGTACGCCTTCATGGGCCGCTTGACGGAGGAAGAGGCCCGCACCATCACGGATAAGCTGCCCACTGCTGGGGACGACCTGCTCTCCCCGGACGGCCAGCCCGTCCTGCCGGAGATCCAACCCGCAGAACAGCAGCCGGAGGTTCCGGTGGTGATTCCGCCGGAAGAAACCGAAGAAGGGGAAAAAGCCTCGGTGGTGGTCATGCATTTGGACGCCGTCACCGGGGAGCCCACGTGGTTCATGAGCATCCTTTCCTGCCCCGTGGGGGGCAGCATCGAGCTGCCTGCAGCGGATATGCCGGGCTACCTGTTCAAGGGCTTCTATAATTCCGATACCGGGGAGCGCTACGGCAGTACCTACACGGCCCAAAGTGCGGATACGGTGTTCCTTGTGGCGGAATACACCTATGTGGGAGATGCGTCGGATGAACCGGCCCCCACCCCCACGCCTGCGGCAACATCTACACCCACGGTCGCCCCCACGGCAGCGCCCGCCTCCACGCCCACGCCTGCGCCCACGGCAACTGCGAAGCCCACGGCTGTACCCACGGCGGAACCCACCCCCACGCCCCAATCCGGCCCCAAGGTAAATAACCCGGAAAACCTGAAACGGGACATTGCAAGGCTCATCAACCAGGAGCGCGCCAGCCGTGGCCTGCCGCCGCTGGAGGTGAAGGTAAACCTAAATGCCATTGCGGAGGCAAGATCGGAGGAGATCGTAACGGATTTCAGCCATGAAAGCGCAGCGGGATTGATTGATGGTCTGGGGGAGAATATTTCTATGGGTCGAGTGACTGCACAAGCCTTTGTGAATGGCTGGATGAACTCAGAAGGGCACCGGGGAAATATCCTCAATGAAGAATATGACTATATGGGCATCGGCGTATACGAATATGGCGGCAGACTATATGCAGTCAATGTATTTCAGATTGATATAGAAAGACGGAGCCAGGAGTTTAGAGAACAAAGATTGCAGGAGTATCTTGAACAAATGGCAGGTGACGGATGGATCATTGCGCCCCCTCTGGATGCATCCACGCAGACGCCATAAGGCGGTATGCCCCGCATAACACACAGACCGCAAACGAAGGAGACTATGCCATGAAAAACCGCATTTTCATCATATCCCTGGCCTTTATGCTGCTCATTGGTGGCTGCGCCGCCCCAACGGAAGACCCGGCGGCCACCCCTGCCCCTGCCCCGGCGGCCACGGCGGAACCTGCCCCGGAGACAGAGGGCGAAGTCCTGCTGGACTGGCAGGACACCCCGGAACTCCCCGCCGAATATGCGGAGCACTTCCCCGCCCTGCCCTATGGGCAGGAGCTTGCAAGGCGGCAGCAGGACGGTTACATCACCATCGAGTGCGACGAGATGGGGCAGGGAGAGCTGCTGATCTACTGCGATATGCTGACGGAAGCGGGCTTTGCGGGCAGCATGGGCAGCTACCGCAAAGAGGCGGATAGCCTCCTGCTGCGCTTTGACGCCATGATAGACGCCGAGAGCGGCCATTTCCTCCTGACCTATGGAATGGAGCCCCTTGCATAAAGGAGAAACGCTATGCAGATGGACTATGAAACACTCAGCGCCCTTTGCGCCCAATTCCAAAACGGGGACGAGCAGGCATTTGCCGGGCTGTACGAGGCCATGTACGGCCCCATGCGGGGCTTTGCCCTCATCCGCCTGGCCCACGACGCCCACGCCGCCGAGGACGCGGTGCAGGACGCATTCATCGAGATTTACTGGGGCATAGGCTCCCTCAAGGACCCCCAGGCTTTCCCCAAGTGGGCCAATACCATACTGGCCCGGGTCTGCGCCAAAAAGTCCGCCAAAGCGGGTCGGGAGGCCCTGCTGGACGAAGAAGCCGAGGGGCTGTTCGACAACATCCCCTACGATGAGGAGGAATTCCTCCCCGGCTTCATATTGGAGCGGCAGCAGTCCCGGCTGCTGATACTGGAGATCATGGACGAGCTGCCCGACCTGCACCGGGAGGCGCTGACCCTCAGGTATTTAAGCGATATGCCCATTGCGGACATGGCGGCGGCGCTGGAGGTGCCGGAGGGCACCATCAAGAGCAGGCTGAACCATGCCAAGAAGGCCATGCGGCAGCGGGTGGAGGCCATGCGGGAAAAGGGAGTGGTGTTTGGCGTGGCCCCGGTATTCGTGCTTTCCCAAGTGCTGCGGGATGGCTCCGCGGCCTTCTCCCCGGTGGGCTTTACGGAGGTCTGGGCCTCCGTGGCGGCAAAGACCGGCTGCACCGCCATTGTGAGCGGCGCGGCGGCAGCGGCGGCCGAAGCAGCGGCCACAGCAACGAAGGTTGCGGCGGAGGCCGCAGTTCATACGGCGGCTACGGCAGAAGTTACAGGAGCCGCCGCCACAGCCACATCTGCATCCACCGCTGCAACGGTCACAACGACCGCAGCCACCACAGCGGCAACGGCAGCAACCGTCACAGCCAAGGCGGCGGGCGCAGCCATAAGCGGCAAGGCCATGGCCCTGATACTTGCGGGTACCTTGGCCGTAGGCGGCGGCGTAGGGGTTGGCGTAGGCGTAACTATGGAACGGCAGCAGCCCCGGCCCGCCATATCCGCCCAGGCGGAGCAACAGGAGGGGCAGGAGCTGCCCGCTGAACAGGATGTTCTGCTTCAGGAGCAGAATGGCTCTTCCGCCGAATCCCCCCATGTGTTAGCCGAAGAAACGCCCATAGCGGCGGAGACGCCCGCCCCCATGCCGGAGGCTGCGGTGGCTGCTGCCGGGGTGTTGGGAAATACCGCTCATAACCTGGCTGCCGGGGGTGGAATGGTGGCTGGGGAAAACGGCGTGGTCTACGCCTACGGCTGCTTTGTGGATGCCGCCAGAAGTGAGGATTGGGAAAACCACCCCTTGTTTAAAGATGAAGAACTGACGGCTGAGGAGGAGCGCAGGCTCGATGTGATATGGGAAAATGTGGGCATATATGAGCTGCGGCCGGACAAGAGCGCCCGTTTGCTTTGCAAGGCAGGGGACTCTGACAGAAGCAACCTGAACTATTTTGATGGGCAGCTCTATTTTACAGAATACAACAAGATATACCGGCTGGATCCTACAACCGGCCAGCTAACTTTGCTGTATGAAATAGAAGATTCTATCAGAACTTTGGTGGTGGTGGATGGCATAGCCTATTGGCTGGAAACAAATTATAATGGATACTCTGCGATTAATAAGTCCGGGCTGGATGACTTTGCGAACATGACGCTATGTAAAGGGCTAAATGCCGCCAATATCTCCTATTGGAATGGCATGCTCTATGTGCTGGTGATCGATTATAGCGACGACATATATACGGAGCACAACGATGCAATATCTCTATATTCCCTGAACCCGCATAGCGGAGATGTTGAGCTCCTTATCGACGGCTTGCCGTTTTACGACAATTCTGACGGCTGGAGTAATTCGGACAGCTATTTCAACGCAGAAAACGGAAATCTGCAAATCTATTGTTTCTCCCATCCAGAGGAGTTTGGTATAAGCCCTGGAAGCAATGAAACGATGGCTTACAGCCTGGCCGACAGGAGGATGAAGGTTGTGCAGCGGGATGAAGTAACGACCTGCGAGGCGGCGGGTATTCGATACGGTGTACATGATTCGGCAATGTCTGAAGGTGGGCATATCGTCTGGCCGGACGGCACAGAAGAACACTATGCGTTCTAAATTGTTTCTGTTGGAGGAGAACGATGTTTTGCAAATTCTGCGGCAAGCAATTAAAGGATAACGCACGGTTTTGCAGCGGCTGCGGAAAGCCGTGTAACCCGGAGGAAAAGCAGTCCGCCCCGGCGGAACCAATAGCCGCCCCGGCAATTGCGCAGCAGGCAGTTTCCGAAGAACCGGAGCAGCAGCCGGAACCCATGCCGGCGCAGCCCGCCCTGGCGGAACAGCCGGTGCTTGCGGCAGATCCTCTTCCTCCACAGCAGGAGGAGATCGTAGCAGAGCCACCCACCCCAATGCCGGCCGAACCAATAAAGGCGGAAACCCCGGAGCCGGATGCGGCGCTGATGCAGCGGGCGGAAAATGGCGACGCCCAGGCCATGCTGGAACTGGCGGATTGGTATTATGACGGGATCGGCGGCAGACCGGAGCGGAACCTGGCAGCCTATTGGTACCAGCGCAGTGCGGAGGCGGGCGACACTACTGCCATGTTCAAGTTGGGTTATTGCTATAATTATGGCGAAGGCCGGGCGCAGGATCTTCCAAAGGCCGTCTATTGGTATCAGAAGGCGGCGGAGGCTGGAAGGGCAGATGCTATGTACAAACTGGGCAATTGTTATGCAGACGGTCAGGGTGTGGAGCAGGATCTTGGCCAGGCCGTATATTGGCATCGGAAGGGTGCGGAAGCCGGCGGAGCGGATTCTATGAATGATCTTGGTATTTATTGCCTGTGCGGCGATGGAGACCCTGCACAGAGCTTCGATTGGTTCCAGCGGGCAGCACAGGCCGGTAGTTTGACCGCCATGGTGAATTTGGCCAAATTCTATGCGGCAGGCATAGGCACGGCGCAGGATTACGCCATGGCTGCATACTGGTTCCAGAAGGCGGCGGAGGCCGGAAGTGCAGACGGTATGTATAACTTGGGTATCTACTATGGCAAAGGTCAAGGCGTGGAGCAGGACTATGGCAAAGCCTTCTACTGGTATCAGAAGGCGGCGGAGGCTGGAAGGGCGGAAGCCATGCACAACCTAGGTGTCTTCTATGACGAAGGCCAGGGCGTAGCGCAGAACTATGGGGAAGCTGTCCACTGGTACAAAAAAGCGGCGGAGGCTGGCGTGGCGCTATCTATGTTCAACCTTGGTATTAAGTATGAAAAAGGCAAGGGTGTAGCGCAGGATCGGGCAGAGGCCTTCCGTTGGTTTCAAAAGGGTGCAGAATGGGGAGATGTCCGCTCCATGATCAAGCTGGGGGTTCGCTATGCGCAGGGAGTGGTCGTGCCTCGGGATGATAACGAAGCTCTACATTGGTTCCAAAGGGCATTCCAAGAAAGCGACGAGCAAAGTATTAAAAAAGCTGCTCAGGATGGCATCCAACTTCTGCAAAACATACAGCAACAACTGCGGCAACAACAAAGCAGCAAAGAGGAAAGCGGCGGGCGTTCTGGCTTCGATGCAGCCTATGCGGATATGCTGGAAAAATACGCCTATGCACAGAAGGTGGCCCAGGATGGAAACACGCCGGATTTTACCGTGCTGGGGGCTATCCGGGTATGCCTGGAGCAGGGTCTTAAAGCCTCGGCGGCGCTGTTCCATGCGGATATCAACAGCTATGATAACAAGCTGAAGGATTGCATCGATGATATTAGCCGCAGGGGATATGCCAGCAAAGACAGTATAGATATCCTGCATAAGCTCCGCATGCTGGGCAACAAGGGCGCCCATGCGGATGAGATCAAGCCATGGGATATGCGCAATGCCAGAGAGTTTCTGCCCAGGCTGCCGGATATATTCCGAGAGATCTACGGTGCCATACCGGGCGCGAGCAATCGCTCCGGACAGCGACAGAGTGGAGCCGGTGCAGAAAAACACCAGAGCACACAGCAGGAATCCACTCGGATATGTTCAAAATGCGCCAAAATCAATAAGAGCCAGGATAATTTCTGCATTCGATGTGGGAACGCACTGGCCAGCACATCCGGATACAGCCTGCACGAACAGGTGGAAGCCTTCAAACGGATCAGCGCCGATGACCTTCGGCAATGGATTTATGACAGAGCGCGGGAAATCACCATCACTGGATTTGAGGGAGGCCTGTACCTCGATGAGGGAGTGCATGGGGAAGATCCCTCCATCATCGTACAAAACTTGCAGATCCGTTATAGAGAGCAGCCCACGAACGGGCAATATGTGCTGCTATATACGGCATCTACGGACAGCTTTTGGAAGCCCGCCCGGTATAGAGCCATAGACAAGATGTATAAGAGAATGCAGGAAGATGAATATGGCCGAAAGGCACAGTCCGTCAAAACGCTCAAACGGGAGTTCAACTTTATGGGCGGTCCATTTTATATGGCCGTGCTCCTGATTTGGATTCCGGATGAAACCGAATAGAAAGGGAGAGTGCAATGGAAACACTGTTTGATCTTATAGAGATATTGCTGGTACTTTCATTTTCCTTGATCTTTGGGTTTATGCAGCTTTGCTTATTATGCGGATTGTTTGGCATCCCACTGTGGCGGGGGAGCAAGAATCTGTTTTTTAAACTGCGGGAAAAACGCATCAAACACAACCGGTTTGACATGTAATACAGCGGGGTGCAGATACTGGAAATATCCGCATCCCCATTATTATACGGCCGCCGCCCTGCACCATGCAAAGCGGCGGCTATTTGATTTCCTGCTCCAGCCCGTCAAACTCGGGCGTAGAATAAAACTCGCCCAGCGTGATATCAAACCCATCGCACAGCTTTTTGATGGTTACTGCGCCGGGATTCCTGCTTTCACCGTTGAGGATGCTTTTGACCGTCGCCTGTGGAACGGCGGAAATATGGCTGAGGGCGTTGGGCGTTATGCCGCGCTCTTTGCATAGCTGGACGATCCGGTTGGCGATGGCTTCCTGCGTATTCAACGGCTCTGCCCCCCTCCAAGTGATTTATCACTATAATACGCCATTTGAAATATTTGCGTTAGTGATATTTCACTAACGATAAAACCATGCTATAATGGTTTAGTGATTTATCACTACAGAAAGGTTTCATCTACATTTATATCGTTCGCCGAAGGGAGCAAAGTCATGATTTTCTTTACCGGAGATACCCATGGGCAGGGAGATAAGCTGCTTCGGCACATACGCCGTTTCGATCTTGGCGCAGAGGACGTTATCGTCATATTGGGTGACGCCGGATTCAATTACTATTGCGACGGCAGGGACATCCCGTTCAAACGCCAAATTAACGATACCGGCGTGACGGCGTTCTGTATACACGGGAACCACGAACAGCGGCCGTATGCTCTGAAAGCCTATCATGAAGTAAATTGGCGCGGTGGCGTCGCATATGTGGAGGACGCCTTTCCTAATCTGCTCTTTGCCAGGGACGGGGAGGTATACGACCTGGACGGCAGGCAGGCCATCGCCATCGGCGGGGCATATTCCGTGGATAAGAATTTAAGGCTCATGGCAGGCGCCAACTGGTTTGAAAACGAGCAGCCGGACGCAACGATCAGATCCCGTGTTGAAGCTGTGCTGGAGCAGCGGGGATGGAGCGCGGACGTGGTGCTGTCCCACACCTGTCCCGAAAAGTATATCCCCTTTGACGCCCTTATCCCCGGGACCGATCAGCGCACCGTGGACCGCAGCACCGAAAAATGGCTGGACAGTATAGAGAATAAGCTGTCTTATACCAAATGGCTCTGCGGTCATTGGCATATCGACAGGGCGGTGGACAAAGTCCGTTTCCTCATGGAGGATTTTGTTGCGCTGTGAGATTGTGCAATATCACAAGGGCCCCATGGCGGGGCCCTTTGCGATCCTGTGATGGCAGGCGGGCATCGTTTAGCCCAAATTCATCCTACCCGGCCAACAGCTCCACCGTATCCGCCGCCTCCATCCCGATCCTGAGGCCCAGGCTGAACCCCTGCGTCCAATGCTCACAGGCGGTCAGCGCCATCAGCTTGGCCTTTGCGTCGTCAAATTTACGGAAGAGTTCTTTTTCCTCATCATTCAGCTGTGATGACAGGGCTTCCTCGTATTCCACGATGCGTTTTAAGGTCATGTCGATCACCGAGCCCCTTTGCATACTCTGCGCATAGGGCGATATGTTGGAATAATACAGGTTTTCCAGTGTGCTTTTCATGTTTCGCTCCTTCCTTTGCGGTATGGGGCCGCAGCGCGGCCCCATGTCCGCTAATCTTACTCTGCCAGCTCCCTTTGCCGGAGAACATTAAGTATTTCTGCATACAGGCGCTGCCCAGCGCTGGCCGGCTGCTCTGCATCAAGCGAATCCCTAAACCTGTCCCGCAGGTGTTCCAGCATGAATGTATCGATGTAGTGGAGGTTGTCCATGACCACCCTGTCTATCTCCTCTACGGCGCTGGTATATTTCTGCACCAGCGTAAGCAGCCGCTCCCGGAGGGCAGCATCGGGCTCCTCGAAATCTTTCGTTTCCTCGATTTTTGCTTTTCTGGCCATTTCCGCCCTGGCCGCGGCGATCTCGGCGTTGATCTCATCCAGCGTCATATCTGTGTTTCCATGCTCCTGTGCGATGCGATTGGCCTTCCGCATAGCTGCGAGATCGGGGTTGTCCGGATCGAGGCCCAGTAGAATATGCATCAGGATATCCGTATCCCGGGTTTCCACTGTGAAGATAAAAAACGCCCTGATAAAATTCTCCAGCTCAATGTTCCGCTCTTTGCACCACTGCCTAAGCAGATCTGCCAAATCCTGATCCAACTGAATGGTCACCGTCACGTCGTTCGCCCCCGGCGTCCATGTCTTCAGAGCGTCGATCGTATTTTCATCCGCCCTGTTGCCATAGATGAACCTGAGGTCTCTGCCGTTTTCGTCCTCGAATGTGATCGCTATCAGATCGTTCTCCAATATGGTGATATCCCTTATCTGTGCCATGGTCGTTCCTCCTTCTGCTGTTTTATGTATCCGGGGGCAAAAGCCCCCGGACATATCCGCTACTGCAATGCATAAATGGACGCCGTATAGCTCATGATCTCGGCTGTGCTCAGACACAGGAGAGCCGCGATCTCCTCAACCGTGTCGCCGTCTTCATACATATACTTTATGACTTGGGCTCTTGCCTCCTGCAAGCCCAGAGCATACCCTTCCTCATAGCTGTTATCTATGGTCAATTCCCAAGGTCTGTTCATACGGCGCCTCCTTAAAATCCCAGAACCCTGTGCCGCAGCTCTCGGTTGCCAAGGAGCGCAAGATACCGCTTCATCTTCAGCAGCGGCAGGCTGTTCTTTTTCTCCCTGTTGGTGATGAAATTCTCCCTGTCGGGCTGGGGGAGCTCCCCGCCCAGCCTGTCGATGAGATCGCCCAGCAGCAGCGCCGCCGCCTGATAGCGGGGATCGTCGGAATTGCCGAGATATTCATAGAAAAACGTATGGAAGCAATACAGCTTGCCGAATACATTTTCTATCCGGTGCAGCTCCTCCACCAAGCGGCGGAGGGACGTTTCCCCATCCATGCCGATGAGGGTATGGGTATGCAAAATGGACTTGTATTCCCCGCCCAGTTCTCTGAGCCAGTTTTCCATTGCGTCGGAGAATACAACATCCCCGTTTTCCCTCCACCAATAAACCCGGTCGTCGTTGTCAGCCATAAAAAACGCCGCCGTTGTCATGGCCGGGACGGGAGAACTGGCTCCGTCCCCTTTTTCCTCTGGTCTCGCGGCGGCGCAGGCGGCGTCGCCGATCTCATCCATGAGGTCGGCATATTCCAGGCCGAATGTTTCGCTCACCAGCTTAACGGATACCTCGCCGGGGAGCTGTTCTGAGAGCTCCGCAAAGCGCTTGTAGTATGTTCCATCGGATATGGCATACCGTTCCGGCGCGGGCGTGGTGAGGATAGCTTTTATGGTGTTCAGCGTTTCCTCCTTCACTCCATCCAGCAGTCTTATGCGGCCGAGACAATCCGCAGCCTCCTTCACGGGATACATCGACAATATCCGCTTCTGGAGGTCAACATACCTCTCTTTATCCAGCGCCCTGACATCCTTTTCACCGCAGACCATGTACTTGAGCGTGCCCAGCGTGCCGCTGTGCTCGTCCAGAAGCTTGGTATAATTCCATTTCTTACGGACGTCCTCCGGAAAGAGCTGATAGACCTTCCAGATATCATTGGCCCTTCGGGTATCATACTGTTCATGAAATAGATAGTTGAGCCAGCCGATGCTTCTCTTCAGCGGCATGGGGATGCCCACATGATGGGCCAGCCCGAAGCTCTCCGCATAAAACTCCCGCAGCACCCATGCGGCGATGCCGGCGGAGAAAAACTCCCGCGCATCCATGTATCCGCAGCTCATGCGGGCGGTGTCCGCATTGTAGTGGATAGGGTCATATTTCGCATACTCGAAGTAGCTGAAATCGACGCAGACGTTGTTGCCTGCGTCCAGGCGCGGCGGTGCGAGCAGGGTGAGCTCCCGCCCACAAAGCCGGACCTTTTCCGTCGCCATCAGCCCGCCATGATCCATGATGGTCAGCACCCGCTGGGTGAACTCTCCACGTTTTTCTTCGGGGATGGTCATGTCGCCGCAGTAATATTCCCGATATTCCATGTCATAGCCTCCTTATAGTTTGTTTATTTTAAATGTTGTTCCTGGGGAACAGCAGCCCCCGCGCATCCCTGACCGCCTGAGAAAGGCAGTACCGGTCAAAACGGCACGCCGCATCCTGTACTGCCCGTTCCAGACGTTTCCGCACCGGGTCGCGTTCCGGGTGCGGGACAGGGAATTCCTCATCCCGGTCCTCCCACGACAGGGCCTGACCGTTCAGAAAATCCTCTTTTCCCATCGGCCCCGCGTCCAGCTCTCTGCGCTCGCGGAGCACCTCATCCCTGCTGTATCCATACATCGTTGCCTTGAACAGGATGCGGGCGAACAGGTCATACAGACACGCCAGCGTCAGTTCCGTTTCCACCACCGGGCAGCCTACGATCTCCTCCCAGGGCGTCAGCATCCAGCTCAAGCCGGATGGGCATTTCTCCCCGCGGATATCCTCTGCCTTGCACATGGCCGCGCCGACCTTCGGGATGAATGCGCCGTATTCCTCGCAGGCGAAGAATACATAGCCTGTTCCCCGGGGCTGGAGGGAGATCATCTCATCGATGGCCCGGATCAGCGCTTCCCGCTGCGCCGCCGCACGCTCCGGATAGCTCCTGTTTCCACTTGTATCCTCCGCGTGCAGGGGATACCTGGATGCATAAAGGTCCAGCAGCCTGTTCCGGTCAAGCCCGCCGAGCCATTCCTGTACGGTTTTCATAGCGGTTTCCTCCTGAAGAAAATGTTGTAGTCCTACGCCACAGCCCTGCCCGCCGCCAGCACCAGCCGGCCTAAGAGCTGCTGCGGCCGCTTTGCCCAGCAGTCCGCATCGCAGACGATGACGAGATGCTTCCGCGCCCTGCTCAATGCCGTGTTCAACAAGGCGTTGCCCCGGATCTTTGTGCTGTCCGTAAAGAACATCTCCTCGGCGTCCACGGCGCTGAGGATGACGGTATCCCACTCCAAGCCCTGTGACTTATGGATCGTCATGACCTCCCCATCGGGGATAAGCTTATGCAGCAGGGACGCCTGTTTGCGGTATGGGGTGATAACGGCATAATCTGTGTCCACCACGCCCCGGAGCAGCCACTCTATCACGGCGGCCTCGTTTGGGCTATCTCGCGATTTACCGCACCGTGGCGCATGAAATACCGTGATGCTCGTGCCGGTGGGCGCCATACCGTGCAGGATGCCCTCGTATACTTCATCTGACAAAATACTAGCTAGATCCCCGCCGAAGCGGTAAGAGCAGCCCAAATCGTATTTATGTAAGAAGGTAAAATCTGGCTTGTACGCCGCCGCAAGCTGCCCGATGGAGTAGGCTTGCAGCAGATTACCCAGATACACCGCCGATAGCGACCACAGAAATAACTCTGGGTTTGACTTGATCTCTCGCCAGCCGATGGGACAGACCGGAGGGAGCTGCTTGTGGTCGCCCAGTAGGGTAAGCGGACAGTCGAAGGTCAGCAACGGCAGAGCCTTGATGAGGGAACAATATCCAGCTTCATCTAAAAATACATGCTCAAAACCATACCGCTGCAAATGCTCGTATTTGGCGATCACCATATCCGCCGTAGCCGCCACGAGCTGTGGCGCATCGTACCCATCCAGTACGGCGATCCCACGGCACAGGCCGGGAAACTGTCTCCTAAACTCAGCAGTTGCAAATCCTAGCCGCAGGATTGCGGATTTATCGCAGCCCACCTGTTCCAATATGGGGAGCAGCGCTTCCAGCGCCCGCTCCAGTGCGCTGTTGGTGGGGGCGACCAGTAAAACCTTTCCACCGGCCAACATATACCGGGCGATGCATTCGGCAAGCACAACGCTGGTTTTGCCTGCGCCGGGGACGCCCCAGACATAGGCCAACGGAGAGGACAGGACGCCCTCTATTGCCTGGCGCTGCTCATCCGAGGCGGAGGGGATCAATATGGGCTGGTCGGCGAGGCTGGACAAAACCGCTCCGGCAGTAAACTCTACATCCTGCGCCTGTGCCCAATTCAATATCCGGCGAGCCAAAAAACTGATATCCGAATACACTTCAAGCGCCTTGATGCGATCAGCGGAGATCTCCCCGTCAAGTCTGACCTTCAGCATGGCCTTGTCCGCATTGTAAGCGACAATCTTGGCAGCCTTATCGTTGATGGTCAAATCATTGGGCTCCATGCCGCCCCGCAGAGCCAGCGGCAGGTACACATGCTCGTCAACGCGCATAGGCGTACCCCGCAGCTTGATTGGGCTGGTGGTCTGGCCGCTGGCGGTGATGTGATGGAGGTAGGTTTCGGCACTGCGGATGATGGTTTGGCGCAGGTCAATATGTGTAGAAATAGAATGCTCTTTCTGCATGCTCAGTAGTATCTCCTTCCCGGTCAATAACCTTGATATAGTCACATAATACTACGTGTGCAATTAGTTGTCAATAGCTACGTGTGCAATTATATGAAATTATTTTCTTGTCGCCATATCCGCAATGTGATACCATACTGATGGAGGGAATTGTCATGAAGAAAACCCAAACACAATGGTCAAATGAATACAATGCAAAAGCCTATGACCGCCTTGCCGTTCAGGTGAAAAAAGGCAGGCGCGAAGAAATACGCTCCCATGCGCAAGCACGGGGCGAAAGTTTGAATGGCTTTATTAACAGAGCAATAGATGAGACGATGAAGCGGGATACCGAGGAAAACAATCCGCAGAACTAAATTTGTTCGTAATTAGACTGGATTTTTTAAAGCTCTCCTTTATATTTATAGAACATATTGCTGCTGGTTCCAATCATGCGCATGCAATCTACATCGTTAAGGCTGCCGTCGAAGGACTTGCTGTGCTTTATCATGTCGCTTTTACTTTGATGCTCTTTCAACGCTATGAAAATGTCGCAGTTTTCTCTCAGTCGTACATTCACTTTTGACCATGAGTTATGACCATGCGTTGCCCCTTATTTTTCGTGGGCTTGCCGTCATGGTCAAAACTCATGAGTTTTGACCATGCAAAGCCGGATGAAACATCAGGATTTGATTGTTTCCTTGTCTTTTCGGCACATCTTTCGTATCTTCTGCTATTCGGGTCAAAAGAAAAAGGCAGTTGTCTGCCCATATAGATAGAACCGCTAAAAATTCCTCTCAAGCCCCTCTGCGGGCGCTGATATATTCGTCGATATCATGCACCATGTACTGATGCCCTGTGGTGTGCGGTGCGTCATAGCAGGCGTGCAGATATCCGTACACGTCATATTGGCGGAACAGGGCGTCCACCTCTTTGCCGGTGAGCTGCTTCGCATGTTTGTAATTTTCCAGGCAGAACACCGTAAACGCCATGGTTTTGCTCATGTCAGCCTCCTTAGATATCAGGGAACTGAATGTACCCTGTTTCTTCCCCCTGCAGATACAACTCATACAGCATGGGTATACTGTAATGCCATACCTTCATTTCCTCGTCTTCCAGATAGCTATACAGTAGCGAGGAGTAAAGGCTGGAGATGGCATCCTGTTCACTCAAGCCCTGTGTTTCTTCGCAATGAGGTCGGCAAGCCCTGCGCTGATATGGGGCATAATGGCTGCAAATTGATGAGGATGGCAATGAGAGGAGGCCACACCATATTAAATTATCGTCTCGCTAGATCTCCAATCTGGCCAAGCCATTGTTAATAATGAGGTTGTTTCATGTATCCGGCTCAGAATTGCTCTGATGCGATGATCGCCAACACCTTTCGGAGTTTCAGCCATAATTAAATTTGATTCGTTAAAATTCGTTGTAATGATAATTGGCTTCATAGCCTCATATCTATCGTTTATGATGGCATATAAGATGCTTGTTGTCCATTCGGTGGCTTGCTCTTGACCCAAATCATCAATAATGAGTAAATCACAAGACTTGTAGCGGTTAATAACTTTGCTATCTGCTCCACCACCATCATTAAATGTGATTTTAATCTCGCGGAAAAGATCATCCGCGGTTTTGAATATAACATTATACCCTGCCTTTATAAGTTGGTGTGCAATTGCTGCCGCAAGATGCGTTTTGCCCGTGCCGAAGGTGCCTTCGATATATAATCCATGTCCTGTCTCAAGGTGCTGCGAAAAGCTGTCAGCATAGCTTTTTGCAGTATTATATGCAGCTCTTTTGTTTGCCGAATCGATATCAAAGCTTTGGAAAGTTCGGCTTATGAATCGCTTCTTCAAGCCGCTCTTGCCAAACGCTAGCTCTAAATGTATCTTATATTGAGTCTCTTTCTCTTGCCGTCCTCGCTTAAGTTTTTCTCTCTCGTGTTCCTCATCATAGTCTCGCCATTTGGCTACAGCGTCAGGGCACTCGCATCGCTGTGGGGATTCAGTCCATCTCATCACTGATGGAGTAAGATTTCTTCCAATTCTATCTCGCTTCCAGTAATTAATATATCCGAAATAATAAAGATTCCGCCCGCAATATTCACAGACTTCTGGTTGTGGTGCAGGTTCTTCTGTTATATAGCCGCGCTGATCTATGATATCCGACGGAAGGATAAGCTCTTTCGCACAGTTGAAATAATCGGGTCGCTTGCCTGCTTCACTAGTCATCTGCTGCGACTCTAAAGCCTGTGCTTGGCTGAAACTCTCGCCACTGATCGCTATCTGCTTGTCTTCCATTATCGTTACCTCCAGTCAATTGCGCTAATCCGTTTTCGATTCCATCATATTGATCAGCCCATGATTTGGCTTTAAGCCATGATGCGGGGTGCGGAGTATATTGAGTCTGCCGGAAACGATTATCAAAGCGTATTGCGGTCTTTACGCCATTGATGATAGTTTCTGTGAGAGCATCGTCCGGGTCAAGTTTGGCCCACTCCCTTTCTGCGTCGCCCAAACTGACTTTTCGCGGATAAACATTCCAAAACAAATTGAAACTAGCTACCTGCATCTCCGTAAGGACCGTATTTGTGCCATCACTAAATACAACGTCTTTACTCCCATCAGAGGAAATGGAAGGGGCTGCATCTACATCTATTGGCATACTTAATCCAGTTACATGATCATGTATATTGTTATTGTCTACTGGATGAGCTAACTCTTTCGAAGGGGTTTCATTAACCCTTTCGGAAAGAACAGCGAAAGCATCTGGTAATGGGCTAGCAAACCATGTTGGTAAAGTATCCAGCAGCGGCTTGAGATATTGCTTATTATTGTGCCCGTTTGGGCTTTTTAAGTAATCATATAGCATAATCCTAAAGAGTTGTTTAGAGCATTAACTGATATGAGCCACGGAATTTATTTGATTGCAAATTCAAGCCAAAACGGCAATGTTGTGACCGAATTACCAGAGAACAGAGATGACTTGCAGAAAAATAGTGGAGAGATCGATTTGCCGTGGATTGATGTTGGCAGGTTGTCAATCGTGAGCGGATGCTACGGCATTATGAATCTTATGAAGAATATATGTGATACATATGTGGATAAATATCATCGGGAGACAAGGGATGAAGAAGAAGACTAACACCCGCACCGCCTCCGGCACCGGCTCCATCCGCCAGCGCCCTGACGGACGCTGGGAAGGTCGCCTGATCGTTGGCTATGACCCCGGCACGGGCAAGCCCATCCGCCGCAGTATATACGGCGACACCCAAAAGGCCGTACGCCAGGAGATGACCAGCATACAGCGCGCCCTCGACAACGGTACATATCAGCCCCCGGTCAAGCTCACGGTAGGGGCTTGGCTCGATATGTGGATGGAGACCTTTTGCGCGTCCACGGTCAAGCCACTAACATACAGCGCATACGAGACTGCCATCAAAAACCACATCAAGCCATCCATCGGCGCCACCAAGCTGCAAATCCTTAAGGGTGTTGACATTCATCGCTGACGGTCTTTCCCCCAAGACTGTAAAAAACACCTCCGCGATCCTCCACAAGGCGTTGCAGATGGCGATCAAGCAGGGTTATATCCAAACTAATCCCTGCGATGCGGCGGAGCTTCCAAAGGCGGACAAGAAAGAGATTAGACCTTTGCAGGATGCGGAGATTCCCCGATTTTTGGATGCCATTGCCGAGCACCCAATGGGCAACGCCTATGCCCTCTGTCTGTTTGCCGGCTTGCGGGAGGGCGAATGCCTGGGGCTTAGCTGGCGGCAGGTCGATTTTGAGAACAAGACTCTCCTCATCGACCAGCAGCTCCAAAAGGAGAAGGGGAAAAATGCCAAATACTATATCGCCCCCTATACGAAAAATGGAAAGACACGGCGAATCGCTCCACCGGAAATTGCGTTCCACTATCTCAGGGCGGAGCGCTCAAAGCAAATCGCCAATCGTCTGGCGGCAGGGGCTTTGTGGGATAACCCGGACGATTTGGCTTTCACTGATGGGCTTGGGCGGCATTATGCCATCCACACGTTTTATAAAAATTTTAAGCGCATCGCCGCCAGCATCGGGAGACCGGACGCAAGGCCCCACGACCTTCGGCATACCGCAGCCACGGTAGCCATGGCCTCTGGCGTGGACGCTAAGAGCGTACAGGACATGATGGGCCATGCCACGGCATCCTTCACATTGAACGTGTACGCCCACGCTAGTGATCAGATGAAAAAAGACGCAGCCCAGCGAATGCAGGGCTATTATGACAGTCTTCGTTCCTGAGAGATGTGATGTTAATATGCTTTGGAGAGACTAAGACCCGGCTCAGCGCAACATTGAGCCGGGTTTCAACATATGGCTGGTGTAATCCCCTCTGCAAAAATATTCAACCCGGTGCATACCGGGCTTTGGCGCTAAAATCGCATTCCAAAAATCTGTTTGGGGTAAAATTTGGGGTAAAACGGGTACTTACATAACAAAAAGTCCCGAATTACGGGACTTTTTGTGGCGGAGAAGGAGGGATTCGAACCCTCGCGCCAGTCACACCAGCCTACTCCCTTAGCA
>ENA-UOOC01000660-UOOC01000660.1-human-gut-metagenome-genome-assembly--contig:-C48old-NODE-660-length-33089-cov-5.756735_pt1 | contig 33089 bp, 28 predicted proteins | sample MGYA00242469_ERZ724016 | MGnify/ENA metagenome assembly ERZ724016 | reverse complement strand
TATCCTGCCTGTCCGGAATGACAGAGCTGTAAATACAGTAGGTACTTTTTATACTTTTACGGGAAATTAATATTATACATAGTTCGCTTTAACTATTTAAAGCGTAGAATGACGATTGGGACGATTATTTACCCCTCTATAATCGTCCTTCTTTTATTCAGAATCGTCCCACTCGTATATCCCCCAAAAACGCCACAGCGGGCGGCTCAGATGTGAACCGTCCGCCATGGTGCTATGTTAAAAAGAAATTAAGAAGATGTCAGATCTTAACAAGCTTTTTGTAGCTTGCCTTGAGTGCGGGGTAAATCTCGGTGTAGAGCTTGTAGCACTCCTCATACTTGGGAACATTCTCGGCAATAGGCTGCTGAATCTTGTCTGTCTTGATGACAGCGGAGCAAGCCTCGGGCACGCTAGAGTATATTCCTGCGCCGACGCCTGCAAGTATTGCAACGCCTAAAGCGGGACCTTCCTTGGAGGAAGCGGTCTTAACCGGACAAGCGTACAAATCGGCAAGCATCTGTCTCCACAGCGGGCTTGAGCCGCCTCCACCGCAAGCCATCATGTCGGAAACGTTAACGTCCATCTGTCTGAACACCTCAACGCAGTCGCGCAATGAGTAGGAAACGCCCTCCATAACGGCGCGGAGCAAATCCTTCTTTTCGTGCATAGCGGAAAGACCAAAGAATACGCCTCTTGCGTCGGGGTCGAGGTGAGGGGTTCTTTCGCCCATCAGGTAGGGGAGATACAAAAGTCTGTTTGCGCCTATCGGAACGGTGTCGGCTTCCTTGTCCATGAGATAATAAGCGTCAACACCCATCATCTTGGCGGTTTCCTTTTCGGCGTTGCAGAAGTTATCTCTGAACCACTTTAAAGAGAGACCCGCGCCCTGAGTAACGCCCATAACGTGCCAGCAGCCGGGGACAGCCGCGCAGCAGGTGTGAACTCTGCCAAGCTTATCTATTGTGACCTTGGAGGTGTGAGCAAATACAACGCCCGAGGTGCCGATGGTGGTAAACGCCTTGCCGTCCTCAACAACGCCGGTGCCGACAGCCGCAGCCGCATTGTCGCCCGCGCCGCCGACAACTATTGTGCCTTCGCACAGACCAACCTCTTCGGCGATTTCCTTTGTCAGACCGCCGGTAACCTCGCAGGATTCGTAAACCTTGCCCAGCATGTGCTTGTCGAGTCCCAGCGTTTCGATAACCTCATCCGACCAGTCTCTTTCGGCGACGTTTAAAAGCTGCATACCCGAAGCGTCTGAAACCTCGGTGGCGTATTCGTGGGTTAAAACAAATCTTATGTAGTCCTTGGGCAGAAGGATGTGACGGCAGCGCTCGTAATTTTCAGGCTCGTTATTCTTAACCCAGAGAATCTTAGCGGCAGTCCAGCCGGTGAGGGCGGGATTTGCGGTGATTTCTATAAGCTTTTCTCTGCCTAAAACGCGGTTCATTTCGTCGACCTCGTTGGCGGTGCGCTGGTCGCACCAGATGATAGAGCGGCGGATAACCTCGTTGTCCTTGTCGAGCATGACAAGACCGTGCATCTGTCCGGAAAGACCTATGCCCTTAACGTCCTCTTTCTTAACTCCCGACTGCGCAACTACCGCCTTGATGGTTTTGATAGCAGCGTTTGCCCAGTCTGCGGGGTCCTGCTCTGCATAGCCGTTCTGGGGCTGGTACATGGGGTACTCAATTGTTTTTGAAGCGATTACCTTGCCGGCTTCGTCGAACAAAACGGTTTTGGTGCCGCTTGTTCCGATATCTACGCCAATAATATATGCCATAATTATTCCTCCGTAATATAATTTTCTTATCATACTATACCATAAAGCGGCACGGATGTCAATGTTTTTGGGCAAGTTGGACAGTTTTTTTGGGGGAGCTAAAGCGGCGGAAGTGGATTGACGCCGCCAGATAAGAGAGAAGAGAGAAAAGAGAAAAGTATAGGTATCGCCTTACGGCGATGAATTTTAAACTGCTCCGTATCTGACTTAAGTGGCTCTTGGGGTTGTATTCGGGGTTTATCATGCGTGCGGCTTCCACTGCCACGCCCCACATATTATAAAGACTTGACAATCACTCGGAGGGAGTGTTATAATGAAGTCATAAAAAGCATTCGGACAATAGGAGGACATATGAGAATCAAGCCCATCAAAGTTTTACTCGCCGCTTTATCCGCGATTATCCTGCTTTCAGCCTGCGCCAAGGGGGACAAGGCATCTTTGGAGCCGCCCGCTACCGTTGATGTCACTTCCGAATCCCTTCCGACGGAAGCACCCACCGAGCCGACAACAGAGCCCACAACCGAAGCCACCGAGCCGACAACAGAGCCGTCCTCCGAGCCGACCACTCAGCCCACAACAGAGGCAACTACAACAAAGCCGACCGAGAAGACCAAATCCACAACCACCAAAAAGCCGGAGACGGTTAAGACCACCACCGAGGATGTCCCACTGCCGGAACCCGAAGCCATCGCCGAGCGCCCCGAAAAGCTCTCGCCGGAGCTGAGGGACTGGGTCGCGAATGCTCAACCGGAGGAAATAATCGAAGTATATCTCTGGTGTGAGAGCTTGCCGGATGACGAAATAGATGCCCTTGTTTATTCGGAATACGGCTTTAAACCCGAAGAGCAGGACGATGACAATTTATCTGTAGATGAGCCTGCCGAAAACGACACCTCGCCCGAAAAGCGGCAGGAGGAGGCGGAATACATTAACGCTCTGATTGCAGCAAGACGAGCAATACTCAAAAGAGAATACACCAGACTAAATGACGAATTTATAGCAAACTATATCCCAAAAGAGCGCAAGGTTATATATGCGGGGGATTATACCTCTACAATTATCGTGGAAGCCAACGCCGAAGAAATACTTTTTTATTCATCCCTGCCGCAGGTAGTGGAGATATCGTCCGATTTCGGATTAGGCGATCCGGAACCGGCAATTGAAGTCAGCGAGCCGGAACCATCCATCGAAGAGGAATAATAGAAGCTCCCGATTCCAAAACATCCGATTAAAGCAGATTTGCCGCAGCTTTGCGGCAAATTTTGCGTATAATTGTATTGACAAATCCTGCACGGCGTGATATCATAATCTAATAAAGGCTAAGACGAAGAGTGGCGGCAGGAATACGGTGTAGAGAGGCGGGCAAAGCTTTTCTTATTGGAAAAGCATGGTGAAAGCCCGCACGTGATAGGAATGCCGTTTTGTAGCTTTATCAGCCGGCGAAAAGAAAGCCCTTTCGGGGTGAGTAGACTTTGCCCGCATGCCAGCGTTAAAGGGCTTGCAAAAGAGGACAGGTTCTACCCCTTTACGCACGTTAGCGTGGAGGTTCTACCGTTACGTGCATCAGCGTGGGTGAATCGTCAATTTGAGTGGTACCGCGGATAGCGATTGCTGTTCGTCTCAAAGTAAAAGCTTTGGGGCGAGCTTTTTTATTTTCCGAAAAAGCTATGATGTCCCAAAAACAAATGGTACGAAAGGACTGTAAACCAATGAGAAAAGAATTAGGAAAGCTTTACGAGCCGAAAGAGGTAGAGGATAAAATCTATCAGTATTGGCTCGAAAACGACTGCTTTAAGGCGACTATCGACCCTGACAAAAAGCCTTACACCATCGTTATCCCCCCGCCGAACATAACCGGTCAGCTTCATATGGGTCACGCGCTGGACAACACCTTGCAGGATATCCTTATCCGCTACAAGCGTATGTCCGGCTATGCAACCCTCTGGCTGCCGGGAACCGACCATGCTTCCATTGCAACCGAGGCGAAAATTGTTGAAGCCATGCGCAAGGAGGGCATCACCAAGGACGATATCGGAAGGGAAGGCTTTTTAAAGCGCGCATGGGAATGGAAGGATAAGTACGGCTCGAGAATCATCTCCCAGCTGAAAAAGATGGGTTCCTCCTGCGACTGGTCGCGCGAGCGCTTTACATTAGATGAAGGCTGCTCAAAGGCGGTTAAAGAGGTATTCTGCAAGTATTACGACAAGGGTCTTATCTATCGTGGCGAGCGGATTATTAACTGGTGTCCGCACTGCTTAACATCTATTTCCAACGCCGAGGTTGAATATGAGGATCAGGCGGGTCACTTCTGGCATTTAAGATACCCGCTTACCGACGGCTCGGGCTGGCTACAGCTTGCAACCACCCGTCCCGAAACACTTTTGGGCGATACCGCCGTTGCAGTAAATCCCAAGGACGAAAGATATAAGGAATATATTGGCAAGACGGTAACTCTGCCGCTTGTTGGCAGGGAGATACCCGTTGTCGCCGACGCCTACGTTGACATGGAGTTCGGAACAGGCGTTGTTAAGATAACCCCTGCCCACGACCCCAACGATTTTGAAGTAGGCGTTCGCCACAATCTGCCTATCATAAACGTCATGACCGACGACGCTAAGATTGTCGACGATTATCCCAAGTATGCAGGAATGGACAGATTCGAGGCAAGAAAGGCAATAGTTGCCGACCTCGAAGCGGGCGGATATCTCGTTAAGATAGAGGAACACGAGCATAACGTTGGCACCTGCTACCGCTGCGGAACAACCATCGAGCCAAGGGTAAGCCTGCAATGGTTTGTAAAGATGGCAGACCTTGCAAAGCCCGCTATCGAAGCTGTAAGAAGCGGAGATATAAAGTTCGTCCCCGAACGCTTTGACAAGAACTACTTCAACTGGATGGAGGATATCCGCGACTGGTGCATATCCCGTCAGCTGTGGTGGGGTCATAGAATCCCCGCGTTCTACTGCGACGACTGCGGCGAAACGGTTGTAACCAAGGAGGATAAGGCATACTGCCCCAAGTGCGGCAAGGAGATGCGGCAAGACCCCGACACCCTTGACACATGGTTCAGCTCGGCTCTCTGGCCGTTCTCAACCCTCGGATTCCCAGAGAAGACCGCCGACCTTGACTACTTCTATCCCACCTCAACCCTTGTTACGGGCTACGATATAATCACCTTCTGGGTATCGCGTATGATAGTTGCGGGCATGGAGCATATGCATAAAAAGCCGTTTGATACCGTTTTGATACACGGTCTTGTAAGGGATTCTCAGGGCAGAAAGATGTCGAAATCCCTGGGCAACGGCATAGACCCTCTCGAAGTAATAGACCAGTACGGCGCGGACGCTTTAAGATTCATGCTTGCTTCGGGCAACTCCCCCGGAAACGATATGCGTTATTCCGACGAAAAGGTTAAGGCAAGCCGCAACTTTGCCAACAAGCTTTGGAATGCCACAAGATTTATCATGATGAACCTGCCGGATGACTTTGAGGCAACCGGAAATCTCCCCGAACATCTTGAATTGGAGGATAAGTGGCTTGTTTCCAAGCTGAATAAGCTTGCCAAGGAAGTAAACGACAATCTTGAAAAGTTTGAGCTGGGCGTTGCCGTTTCCAAGCTTTACGACTTTATCTGGGATGTTTACTGCGACTGGTATATCGAGCTTACAAAGCCCCGTATAAACGCCGGCGGAAAGACCGCCGAAAGCGCGCAGACCATACTTGTCTGGGCGATAATAAGAATCCTTAAGCTTCTGCACCCGTTCATGCCGTTTATCACCGAGGAAATCTGGCAGGCATTAAAGGGCGGAACCCCGCTTATGCTGGAGCGCTTCCCTGTCTACGAAGCCGGGCTTGATCATCCCACAGAGGAAGCCGACTTTGAAAAGATAATCGCCGCTATCAAGGCGGTAAGAAACCGCAGAGCGGAGATGAACGTTCCGCCGTCCAAAAAGGCTGAGCTGTTTATCGAGACTAACGAGGTTGAAACCTTTAAAAAGGGTATCATGTTCTTTGAGCGTTTAGCATATGCTTCTAAGGCAGAAATAAGCGCCGAAGACCCGCAGATTGCCGACGCTGTTGCCTGCGTTACCGACTCGGCGCGCCTGTTCATCCCCTTAAGCGAGATAATCGACAAGGACAAAGAGCTTGCAAGGCTTACAAAGGAAAAAACCGCAGTCGAAAAGGATATAACCATCATCTCCGGAAAGCTTAACAACCCGGGCTTCCTGGCAAAAGCCCCCGCACAGCTCGTTGAAAACGAAAAGGCAAAGCTTGCAAAAGCTAAAGAAAAGCTTGCAAAAATAGAGCAATCTATAGCAACGCTATAGACGCTTTGATTGAGAAAGGACAAAATATGAATAATAATCTTTCGGCAAGCCGCCGACACCCTATAGTGTTCGGAATTATAGTCATGGTGATATTCTTTGTCGTGATGAATGCAGCGGCAATTGTACTTGGAAACTTCGGTCCCGATTTTCTTCTTTCCAACGGCGACTGGGTTATACAGGGTGCCTGCGAGTGCATCACCGCTCTTGTAGGAATCGGGCTGGCTGCTCTCTTCAAGGTATGGAGTATCTGGGGCGAGCGCGGCAGAGGCTTCGGCAAGGGACTTCTGACCTCGATGTATTTTATCGTCATATCTCTGCTTGCAATTGTGGAGTCGGTCGCTTTAGAGCTGGCGGCTCCCGGAAGCAAGCTTGAAATAGAGGCCCCTTGGAAAATAGCCGTGTTTGTGGCGACTGTGTTCCTGATCGGCTTCACCGAAGAGACCTTCTTCCGCGGAATCATCTCAAACCTGTTTTATGATAAGCACGCCACCGACAAGGCAGGAGTGTGGACTGCGGTTATCGGTTCGGGCTTTGTGTTCGGACTTATGCACCTCGGCAACTGCCTTTCGGGACTGGTAATAACTGCGAATGGAGTATATTTTGATTCCACCGTTATAGTAGGCTCGCTGGTTCAGACGGCAGCTGCCTGCATGATGGGCATGGCTCTCACCGCGATATACTATCGCTGCCGCAACATCTGGGCGCTTGCATTTGTTCACGGCTTTATCGACCTTTGCGCAGCCTTCACCTCCGGAGTTACAAAGGGCGGTTCGCTTGTGGGAGAAATTGCCACCTACACACCTGCCATGTTTGTCTCAATGATACCTTATATAATCCTTACACTGTTCCTGCTCAGATCCAAGAAGATGGCAGAGATTCTTGAATACAGATATTCCCACACTTCAAACGCTTCCAAGCCGGATGATGAGCTGTCCGAGCTTTCATACAATCAGCCCGAGCCGACAACCTACACCGCAGACGGCGCTCAGCCCTCGGATTCAGCCCTCCCTTATGAGAAGAGCAAAAGAAGCATGATAATTGCAGTAAGCACTGCCGCTGCGATAATAATCGCACTGTTTGCGCTGAGCGTATCACTTTATATGGGAGACAGCACTGCCATAGCTCCCGAAAGCGGTGTGTTCTCATACAGCACCACAGAGACATGGGACGGCACAGAAGCCGAGTTTACGCGCAGCTTCGGAAGCTTTGAAGCTCCGCAGACCCGCGATTACAAGTTCACCCTTACAAGCTACCCCGGCGATTCAAGCGCATATGTAACCTTCACCGTAACCGATTCAAACGGGGAAACGGTGTATTCCGACGTCTACGGTGGAAGGTGCAGCCTTGATTTCTATTTGAAGCTTAACGAGGGCGAGTCATACGAGATAACCGCATTCTACGATTTTTCGGAGGTCGTCGAAAGCATGAACTATGTTACAAGGATAAAGGTGGAATAACTTGGTATCCGCTATAATCAAATAAACCTTGCTCGCCTGAGATCCGGTATTTTGTGCCGGTCTTAGGCGAGATTTTTTGATTGACTTTCGCTGCAAAAATAGTATAATAGTTTCAACAGACAGCCCATGATTTTATGACATTTTATAAGGAATTTTAAATATGAAAGCATTAATTTTAACCTGCAACACCGGTCAGGGTCACAATTCGGTCACACGTGCAGTGGCTCAGGCTTTTTCTTTGCACGATATTCAGTGCGATTCTGTCGATTCGCTCTCCTTCATTTCGGAGTATGCCTCCCAGGTAATCGGCAACTGGCACACCCGACTATACCGCTATCTGCCCAAGGTGTCCGACGCCGGATATAAAATCGCGGAATCCCACCCCGGGCTTTTTAAGGAGCGCAGCATTATCCGCAAATTCTTGGTTTCCGGCTCTTCAAAGCTCTATGACTGCATCCGCACCGGAAATTACGACTGCATTATCTGCCCTCACGTTTTCTCTGCCCTGATGATAACCCAGCTTATGGCAGACCATCCCGAACTAAAAGGCATAGTCCGCTCCTGCTTTATCGCTACCGATTACACCTTCGCCCCGATAACCGAGGAGACAAGGTGCGACCTTTACTTCGTGCCGGATGAAGAGCTTGTCGACCTCTACAGTGCAAACGGAATCCCGCGCGAAAAGCTCAGAGCCATAACCGGCATACCGGTGCGTCCTGAGTTTTACAATCGCGTTAACAAGCAGGAAGCCAAGCGAATACTGGGCATACCCGAAAGCAGCCGCCACGTTGTTATGATGTTCGGAAGCATGGGCTGCGGACCCATCCCCAAGCTGACATCAGAGCTTAAGCGCACACTTGGTCAGAACTGCATTTTAACCGTTATCTGCGGCACCAATGAAATGCTGAAAAAGATTTTGCAGTTTTTGTATAAGGACAGCTGGAACATCAGAATAGAGGGCTTTGTAAAGGATATCTCCATTATGATGGACTCCTGCGACCTTTATATAACCAAGCCCGGCGGACTCAGCATAAGCGAGGCGCGTATTAAGCACCTGCCGATGCTTTTAGTCAACGCCGTTGCGGGCTGCGAGCAGAACAACCTTGAATTTATGCTGGACAAGGGCGCGGCAGTTTCGGCAAAATCCGATGAGGATATAGCTTCGCTCTGCGCAAGCGTTGTCATGGACGACGCAAAGCTTGAAGCCATGTCCCACGCGTTCAACGACAGCAAGGTTGCGGCGGAGGAGATTTACGCGCAGATGTCTGCCTTTTAATAAAAAGTAATGCATACTCCGGACAAAAAAGAAAGCTGTCCGGAGTATTTTTTGATGAAAGGATATCACGAAAAAATTTTTAAAATTGCGATAACCATACGCCTCCTGCGGTTACTATATAGATGAAAGATCTTTCAGGAAAGAAAAAAGGATGGACTTATATGACTTCAAAAAGAGCGGGCGAGCTTGTTTCGCAGAACATGAAAACCATATATGTATGGTCGCTTTCAAAGGTATCCAACCCCACCGACGCCGAGGATCTATGCTCTGACATCATAACGGCGGTAATCGAAAGTGCCGAAAAGCTTAAGTGCGACGAGGCGTTTTACGGCTTTGTGTGGCAGATAGCTTCAAATACATATAAGAATTATCTTCGGCGGAAAACGCGCCATCCCTCGGCGGAGATAGACGAAAATCTTAGCGACTGCGAAGACGTTTTGTCCGACATCTGCGACAAAGAGGAGCTTAACCTATTGCGGCGCGAGCTGTCGCTGTTAAGCCTTAAATACCGCGTTTGCACGGTGGCTTACTACTTCGACGGCTTATCCGTCCGCGAGATAGCCTCTAAATACGGCTTCACGCCCGAAACGGTCAAGGTCATCCTGTTTAAATCACGTAAAATTCTGAAGGAGGGCATTTATATGACAAGAGAATTTGGAGAAAAGAGCTACAAGCCGTCGCCGATATACATTACAAGCATAATAGACGGAGATAACAATGATGAGTTCAACAACCTTATATCGAGAAAGCTTGCGGGGCAGATAATTCACACCGCTTACTATGAGCCGGTTACCGTTTTGCAGCTTTCGGTTGAGCTTGGCGTTGCAAGTATGTATATCGAGGATGAAATCGAGCTGCTTATTAGCTACGGCTTACTTAAAAAGCAGGGCGACAAGTACCAGTCGAATATTCTTATGCTTTCAAGCGAGTATATCAGCAAGGTGCTTAAGCTTATGAGCGAGAAATTTACCGCCCGCATCGGAGATGTGCTTTCGGGCATAAAAGCCAGGCTGCCCGAAATATTAATGCTTGATTTCGAGCGCGGCAAGGTTTCCGAAACAGCGCTTTTGTGGGATTTATATACCTACTTCTGCGTTCGCGCTATGCTCGAGACCGCCGGCGGTGCAAAATCCCGCCCGCTTTACAAGAACACAGCCGGAGTGGTTTATGCTTTGGAGGATACAAGCTTCTTAACCGAAGACTGCGGACATCGTGCATATGCCGGCGAGTGTGCATTGGCTTCTCGCCCGAAAGTTACCTTTATACAATTCAGATGTCTGGGCGAAAGCACACATTATTTAGTAGATAAGCTTGATACAAGCGAAATCCCGCTCTTCAAGCGTTCTACTCTCGGCAAAATTCAGGAAATCATATCGGATGATTACGAAGCCATCAAGCAGATATTTACCGAAGTGGGCAGACTTCAGAAGGAGACTCTTTGCGATTTCACTCCTGAAAGCTCGAAGGAGCTTATCGATGATTACTGCCCTCATGTAACCCTGTGGACTCTTTCGGGATGGTTCGGGTATGCTGCCCGCGAGTCGGGAGCATTGGAACTGCCGCACGAGGGCGAACACGTCGGCATTGTCGGATATCTGGATTAATAAATCGTGAAGTTGACTAACCTATAAGCACATATAAAAACAGCCGCAGTGATTTTCACCGCGGCTGTCTTAGTATCACATCACAAACTTAAATAACAAAATTACCGTTCTCAAAGATTTTAACCGCCGTGCCATCTGCGGTGTAGCCTGTTATCTCCATATCGGCAGAGCCAATCATAAAGTCGACATGAATCATGGAATCGTTAAGACCCATATCGTCAAAGTCCTTGTCCTCAAGCTTTTCAAAGCCCTCGACAGCGTCTCTGAAGCCTCTGCCCAGAGCGATGTGGCAGCTTGCGTTTTCGTCGAACAGAGTCTCGTAGTAAAGAATGTTCTGATTGTTGATGGGGCTGTCGTACTGAACCAAAGCCAGCTCGCCGATCATAGAGGCGCCCTCGTCCATGGTTACCATCTTTTCAAGAAGCTCTCTGCCCTTTTCCGCACCGAAATCGGCAACCTTGCCGTCCTTAAACTCAAACCAGAAGTTTTCAATCAGCTGTCCCTGATATGAAAGCGGCTTGGTGGAAACAACCTTGCCCTCCGCTCTGCCCTTTTGGGGAGATGTGAATATCTCAATAGTGGGCATATTGGGATTGAAGTAGTGACCGTTTAAATCCAGCTCTCCGCCGCCGCACCAACGGCTCTTTGGCATAAGCCAACAGGTGAAATCGGTGCCGTTTGCAGACTTATAATGCAGATGGTCGAAGTGGTAGGAGTTGAGCTTGTCGCAGCGCGACTTAAAGTCTGCGTTTACCTTCTCCCAGACAGCAATGGGGTCGTTGTCGTCGGTGACATAAACAGATTCTAAAATCGCCTGCCAAAGCTTTTCCATAGCCGCGCCCTTTCTCATACCCGGGAACACCTTTTTAGCCCAAGCCTCGCCGGGGACGGCTGCAATAGTCCACTGATGACGGTTTTCAATAGCGTCGGAATACTTCTTGGTTATCTTGTATCTTGCCTGAGAGGACTTTTGAACCTTTTCCATGTTTATGCCCTTCAAGCCGTCCGGATCGTCCGAAACTATGTGGATACGGCAGGGAAGCTCGTCTGCCATCCACTTAAGCTTTTCTTCCTGCCACGAAAGAACGGTAGAAAGGGTTTTAAGAGTCTGGTGGCGGTAGTTAAGCTTGGTTATATCGTCGCATCCCCAGTTTACGTTTACGTATTTTGCTCCTGCCTTGTAGGCTTCGTCCACAACCATTGCGACAAAATCAGCCTGATCGACGTTTGCATAAACCAGAACCGACTGCCCCTTCTGAACGTTCGCGCCCACGCGCACAATAAGCTTGGCATACTTTCTTATAGTTGACTTTTTCATTTATTGTACTTCCTTTCGAGTGTATAGTGTATATTGATAACAAAATCAAAAATATTATAACATCTTTTTTGTATAAATACAATACCTGCGAAAGAAATTATCTCGCAAAGAGCTTAAATCAGCCCGTTCTGTGTAAATTTCTGCCCATTTTGCATGTCGGATATGTCCCGCAGAATTTCATAGCGCTCTGTTTCCAAAAGCCTGATCCGCTTTTTCAGACGGTTGATAATATCCACATCATTCTGTCCGTCAAGCTCTTTTCTGAGAGCTGCTGCGTGGCAAGCAAGCCTGTCCGCTTCAAACTTATACTGATTAATAAGGTCTTTCAATTTATCCGTCTCCTTCTTTAATACTATATTGATTCCGCACAAAGAACATATGTTCTAATTCCTTAATTACTATAATACTCAGGAATCCGGAAAAGTCAAGAGATATAAGGGTGATATTTTGGACAGTAAAAAATCATGATTATTTCTCAAAGCTATTGCAATGTGACTAAGAATAATGTATAATAAAAGCCAAATAAATGGAAAGAGCGTGTAAATGTCAGATGGATAAGGAAAAAATAGCACGGATAAATTATCTCGCAAAAAAATCAAGAGACGTCGGGCTTACCGATTCCGAAAAGATAGAGCAAACGATACTGCGGAACGAATACCGCGCGGCAGTAGTCGGAAATCTTAAAAGCCAGCTTGACAGGGTGGAAATCCGCGAGCCGGACGGCAGCATAACCAAGCCGAAACCACGGCAATAGCCACGGCAACAGCCACGGAAATAGATGTGAATGGAGGAAAAACCGCATGACTCAGCGCCAGAAGGGCAAGCTTCTGCTTTTGCAAAAGATACTTCTTTCCGAAACGGACGAAAATCACAAGCTTACCGGTGCGGAGCTTATTTCAAAGCTTGCCGCCTCCGGAATAAGCTGCGAGCGAAAAACCATTTACGACGATATAGAAACCCTGACGCTTTCGGGGCTGGATATCGTCACCGAAAAAATCGGGCATTCAAATTACTACTATGTCAGCTCAAGGTATTTTCAGGATGAAGAGCTTTTGGTTCTGGCAGACGCTGTGGCGTCCTCAAAATTCCTTACCCGAAAAAAGTCGGACGAGCTTATTAAAAAGCTCCAGTCCCTTACCAGCCGCTACAAAGGTCAGCGGCTTCGTCGCTCGATATATGTAGGCGGGCGTGTTAAGACCTACAACGAGGCTATATACTACTCGATAAACGCCATTCACGATGCTATTTACAAAAATCAGCAAATAACCTTCCGCTATACCGAATATGATATAGACAAGAAAAAGCGTTACCGCCATCACGGCGAGGTATATCAGGTATCGCCGTATTATCTTATATGGGAGAGCGACTGCTATTATCTTGTCTGCTACTGCCGCAAGCACGAGGAACTCTGCCGTTACCGCGTTGACAGAATGACCGACGTTTGCATTTCGGAGGAAAAGCGAAAAACCCTCACCATCGACGAGGAGGAGCTTGCCAAGGAGCTGCGCGGCACATACAATATGTACGGCGGTCCCCGCGAAACCATCACGCTTGAAATGTCAACCAAGCTGATAAACGTTGTTATCGACCGCTTTGGAGACGATATCCACATAAGAAGAAGCGGAGAGGACAGCTTTATTGTAAGATTAGATGTTTCGATAAGCCCGACCTTCTGGGGCTGGCTTTTCCAGTTCGGCAGCGAAGCCAGACTTTTGGCTCCGGATTGGGTGATATACGAAGCCCAAAAGAAGCTTTTGGAAATATCTGAACTATATCAGGATAATCAGGAAGGACGAAACCAATTATGATATCATGGCTTACATCAACCTACATAGGCAAGCTTATAGCGACCTTTGTTATTTCAATGCTTCCGGTAGTGGAGCTTAGAGGAGGTCTGCCCTACGGCGTGGGCTTCGGACTTAAGCCGCTGGAAGCGTTTATAGCGGCGTTTTTAGGAAACATCCTGCCGATACCTTTTCTTTTGCTGCTTTTAGAAAGCTTTTTAAAGTGGCTTAAAAAGCGGAAGGGGATTTTCGCAAAATTTGCGCTCTGGCTTGAAAACAAGGCGTATAAGAACCAGAAGACGATTGAAAAGTATGCGGCGTTCGGGCTGTTTGTCTTGGTTGCAATACCTCTTCCCGGAACCGGAGCATGGACAGGCGCGATAGTTGCAACCGTTCTGGGAATGAACAAAAAGGTTGCTTTCCCGATGATATGCTTAGGCGTTATCGCCGCGGGGATTATTGTTATGGGAATTACTTATGGGTTTAAGGCGATTTTGTGATTGAATAGTTTTATAATGCGGCGCAAGCTCCGAAAGGCTCTTTCGGGGCTTGTTTTTTCATATCTGCTGACATCTCCCGAGACTGCCATTCCGACAAAAACCTCTTTAACCCTGCTGTAGAATAATTTTATCATACTAATATTCGTCTAAAAATGCTACGCATTCGTTCCCACCAGAATAAAAAAGGACAGCAGTAAAGCTAACTACTCGGTATCTCTTCAAGGAGCGAAAGTACGATTATCAAAGCAATAGAAGAACAGCAAACTATGTTCTGGCAATCGAATTATCACCGAGGAACGGCAGTAAAAATCAGCCATCAAGCCTTCACACATATCATAGTGAAAAGTGCGGAAAAGGGGTAGAGGGGTGAAGGGAAAGAGGATATAAAGGGGAGAACCGTGAGGGGAGACGGGGGAAGTCCGCACTTTTGTTCGGATTTTGCTCTTCCCCCGTCTCTCCTTAGGTTCATCCCCTTTAACCCCTGCAGGCAGTCGGACAAATATCAAACGGCTCACCCTGTGGAGCAAAGTGTCCTCAACATACACCCCGCAGGCAGTAGTATAGGTCACAATCGTCTCCCCCGCAGGCAATAATCCGTAAATAGCTGCAACCCTCATCATACGGCAGCTTTGCACGCGCTTTTTGGAATCGTTTCAGACAAATATTAGTACTACCAACAATACATAACAAAAGGAATGGTAAAAATATGGAAACAGCGTCAGCACTTGCAAAAAACACATCAAAATCAGCGGCAAAATATCTGATAAGTCTCGCGGCGGGAGCCATTCTTATGCCGGCGGCGATACTCGGAGAGAAGGGAGCTTTCCTGCCGGTGCTTGCCGCATGTCTTCCCGCGTTTTACGGCTCTCTGACCGTTGCGGGAGCGGTGATATCATCGCTGATTTTCGGTTTTGAACCGAGCGTTGTCGCGATGCTTGCCTCCGCGGCGGTCGGGATACTTGTAAGGCTATGGTTTGCAGACGAAAGCAAGCGCAGATTCCCACTTGTGGCGGCTTTGTCCTCGGGGCTTTGCAGTCTATCCATAAGACTCATTTTCGCGGTGATGGCAGGTCAGGCGGCTTTAAGCGTTCTGCCGGCAACGCTGGGCTGCATAATCTCCGCGATGGCGGTGTATGCTTTCACTTCGGTGTTCAGAACTCCCTCCTTATCAGACGTCAGGGGGATGGATTCGTCGGGGATACAGACGCTTCTCACACTCTCGGTCTGTGCTCTCTGCGCATACGGCTGCGGCGGGTTCAGTCTCGGAAAAGCGGCGTTGATATTTATAGCTTCGGCGGCTGTGTATCTTCTGCCCAAGGCGGAATCGGCTCTTTTTTCGGGATTCGCCTGCGTGGGATTTGTTCTCGGAACAGGCGGGCTTTCAGCCTTTGCGCTTGCGGCGGCTTTGGCAGTGATACTATGTCCGTCGGCGGTGCGCAAAAGCAGGATATTTGCTGCGGGATGGACAGCTCTTGCCGTTTCTTTGATTCTTGCACTTTCCTTGCATGATGGTATGCTTGCCGACTGTATATGCAGCTTAGCAGGAGCCGCCGCGTTTGCGCTTCTTCCCGAAAAAATGCTTGAAAGCTTACCCACGGCTGCAAGGCAGAATCCGTCCGCAGGCGAGCTTTCCGACGGTCGCGGAGCGTTTATGGCTTGCGCTCTTGAAAGGCTATCTCAGCGGCTTGAAGCCGTCAAGCCCCCCGAACGTCCGTCTGTGGGAGACATGGTGTACGCCGGAGTTTGCATGAACTGCGAAAAATATACAGGCTGCTATTCGGACGATTCCGAAAACAGCATTGAAGCCCCATCTCACGTCTGCATACATTTTGACGAGATGCGCCGTTCGGCGGCTGAAGCCGAAAGAAAGCTGAAATCTGAATCGGCAAACGAAGCCGAAGCCTTAAAGCGCCGCGATATGTTCAGCTCCATGATATCCGCGCTGTCAAAAACGGTAACTCACACCGAAGAAAGCCGTATGGAGCTTCCGCAGTCGGGCGTAGACAGTGTATACGTCTCGCCGGAGGGCTTTTTGCGTGCATATTTTAAGAGCGGCGAAAGGGTGAGCGCTCAAAGGCTTGTAAAAGCCATAGAAATGCAGACCGGCAGGCAGTATCGCAAAGCTGTAAGAAGCGAGGCGGGCGGCTATGCAAGGCTTGAAATTATGCCTTCGGATTGTATAACGGCGGAATCGGGGAGCTTTCAGAAGCCGCGCGAGCAGGGCGGTCAAGGCGGACAGAGCGGCGACTATATGAGCGTGTTCAGCGCGGGGCAGTATCTCTATGCCGCCGTTTCTGACGGCATGGGAACCGGCGAGGAAGCGGGGATATGCTCGCAAATACTTGTGCAGACCCTTAAAGAGCTTATTGCGGCGGGTTTCCCGCCAGAATCTGCCATAACCCTTTCGGCGGAGTACTTAAAATGCAGTATCGAGGAGGAAAGCTTTGCCACCCTCGACCTTATGCGGATAAATCTGATAACCGGAGCTATGGATTTCTACAAATGCGGCGGCTGCAAAAGCTTTGTTATCAGCTCGGACGGTGCGGCGATAGTTGCCGGCGGAGGATATCCCGCGGGGATAATGGACGGCGTCGAGGCTGTCAAATCGTCCTATTCCGCCAAGAGCGGCGACACCGTTATTATGATGACCGACGGCGCCATGGGCATAGAACCGTCATGCATATGTGACATGATGGATTCGGACGCCGAAACGCTTGCTTCAATGCTCGGAACGGCTGCCTGCAAGGCTCAGACTTCGGAAACTGCCGACGATATTACGATTTTGGTAATCAAGCTTTCAGATAAGGAATAAACTATCGTCAAAATAAACAAAATTGTATGTTGTAAAATGTGACTTTCTGAAAAATGTGTCAAAAAACCTTGCAATATTGCTCGGAATTTATTATAATAATAGTATGAAAATTATGAGAGAGTCTGTCTGCATAACTGATTGGATATATGGGACAGCTTCTGCCATAAAAAGACATTAATAAAGGAAGTGATGTAATGTCTGAAAGCACTTGGCTCAGACAGCAGATCAACAGCTTTCTTGCCGGCACAAACTACTGCTCAGGCGACTTTTTAGGCGCGCACTGCATATCGGGGGACGAATATGTTTTCAGGGTGTGGGCACCCAATGCAAAAAGCGTTTCGGTAGCGGGCGATTTCAACGGCTGGAGCGTTTGCGCAAACCCCTGCTCGCGGATTTACGGCGGCATCTGGGAAGCAAAAATAAAGGGTATAAAGCAATTTACAACCTATAAATACTGCGTTAAAGGGCTTGACGGCTCGGAGCGCATGAAGGCGGACCCATATGGCGTGCATATGGAAACCAAGCCCTCCACCGGCACAAAGATATTTGATATATCCGGCTATAAGTGGAACGACGGCGAATGGGTTGCTTCGCGCACGCAAAGACCGCTGTATAATGCTCCCATGAACATCTACGAGGTAAACTTAGGTTCGTGGAAGCAATACCCCGACGGCAACTTTTTCAGCTACGAAAAGGCGGCTGATGAGCTTATCCCATATATAAAGGAAATGGGCTATACCCACGTTGAGTTCATGCCGCTGACCGAGTACCCCTACGACGGCTCGTGGGGATATCAGGTAATGGGATATTTCGCTCCAACATCCCGCTTCGGCACACCCGAAGGCTTTATGAGTATGATAGATAAGTTCCATCAGGCTGGAATAGGCGTAATTTTAGACTGGGTTCCGGCGCATTTTCCAAAGGACGGCGCAGGACTTTACGAGTTCGACGGTTCGCCCTGCTACGAGTATTCCGACCCATTAAAAATGGAACATAAGGGCTGGGGAACAAGGGTGTTCGACTTCGGCAAAAACGAGGGTCGCTCCTTCCTTATTTCCAGCGCTATACACTGGCTTGAAAAGTTCCATGTTGACGGACTTCGTGTAGACGCAGTTGCCTCGATGCTCTATCTTGATTACGACAGACAGGGCGGCGAGTGGCGTCCCAATAAAAACGGCGGTCATGAAAACCTTGAAGCGGTCGAGTTTTTGCAGATGCTCAACAAAGCGGTCTTTGCAAAAATCCCCAACGCCATAATGATTGCCGAGGAATCCACAGCATGGCCCAACGTAACCAAGCCTACCGATATCGGTGGACTGGGCTTTAACTTCAAGTGGAACATGGGCTGGATGAACGACATGATGAAATATATGTCGATGGATCCGCTTTTCAGAAAGGACCATCACGGTCAGCTCACCTTCTCGCTGTTCTACGCTTTTTCCGAGAATTTCATACTGCCGATTTCGCACGACGAGGTTGTTCACGGAAAAGGCTCGCTTGTAAACAAAATGCCGGGTGATACCGAACTGAAATTCGCGCAGGATAAGGTGTTCCTAAGCTACATGATGGCTCACCCCGGAAAGAAAATGCTGTTTATGGGTTCAGAATTTGCCCAGTTCAGAGAGTGGGATTACGAATCCGGTCTTGAATGGTTCTTGGTTGATGAATTTGAGAATCACCGTAATTTCAAGGAATTTGTCAAGAATCTTAACAGATTCTATCTCGATAACCCCCCGATGTGGCAGGAAGACTACTCGTGGGAGGGCTTTAAGTGGATATCGGCAGACGATTACACTCAAAGCATAATCATCTTCCGCAGAATGGATAATCAGGGTCATGAAATAATAGCGGTGTGCAACTTTGTTCCGGTGGAACGCAAAAATTACCGCTTTGGAGTGCCGTATAAGGGAACCTATACCGAGGTGTTCAACTCCTATTCAAAGGACGGCAGCCCTTACGCCAACCCTCCGATAAAGGCTGAAAAGGAGCCTATGCACGGCTTTGAGCAGTCGATAGCGATTGATATACCTGCAATGTCGGTAATGTATTTCAAAGTTAAGAAAGCTCCGACAGGAAGAAAACCCAAGCAGACAGAAAATAATAAGCCAGAAAAAGCAACCAAAAAGTCAGTTAAATGAAAGGAAGAACGCTAATGTATAACAAAAAAGAATGTGTAGCAATGCTTCTTGCAGGCGGTCAGGGTTCAAGATTGTATGCCTTGACAAAGAACGTTGCTAAGCCCGCCGTACCCTATGGAGGAAAGTATAGAATCATTGATTTTCCTCTTTCAAACTGCGTCAATTCCGGTATTGACACAGTCGGCGTTTTAACTCAGTATCAGCCCCTTGTCCTGAACGATTATATCGGAAACGGTCAGGCATGGAACTTAGACAGAATCCACGGCGGTGTTCATATACTTCCGCCTTATCAGTCCAACTCCGGCGCTCAGTGGTACGAGGGTACCGCAAACGCCATCTATCAGAATCTTTCGTTTATCGACAGATACGACCCCGAGTATGTTGTAATCCTTTCGGGCGACCATATCTACAAGATGGACTATTCGGATATGCTCCGCTACCACAAGGAAAAGAACGCGGTCTGCACAATAGCAGTTCTCAACGTTGAATATGAGGAAGCCTCCCGCTTTGGAATCATGTCCACCAACGAAGAGGGCGAGATAACCAAGTTTGTAGAAAAGCCCAAGGTTCCCGAATCCACTCTTGCTTCGATGGGTATTTACATATTCTCATATCCCACCCTTAAAAAGTATCTTATAGACAATGAAAACGACAAGGAAGCCACCAAGGACTTCGGCAAGAACATCATCCCGGCGCTTCTTGCAAATCACGAAAGACTTTATGCTTACCGCTTTGAGGGCTACTGGAAGGACGTTGGAACCATAGACAGCCTTTGGGAAGCAAATATGGATCTTTTAAGCCCCACCGTTTCACTCGACCTTTACGACCCCGCATGGAAGATCTATTCCAACAACGACAGCCGTGCGCCTCAGCTTATCGGCAAAAAGGCTACCGTTCAGAACTCAATGGTAACCACCGGCTGCGTTATCGACGGCTCGGTTGAGTTTTCAATCATCTCCGGCGGAGTAACCATCGAAGAGGGCGCAGTTGTTATGGACTCAATCCTCATGCCCGGTGCGACTGTCAAGAAGGGCGCAGTTGTTGAGTACTCCATCGTCGGTGAGGACAGCGTTATCGAAGCCGGCGCGGTAGTCGGCGCAAGACCCGAAACCATTGCCAATAAGGACGAATGGGGAGTAGCCGTTGTCGGACACAATGTTACAGTAGGAGCCGGAAAGGTTGTTGCTCCCAAGCAGATAATCTCGGCGGACATATAACAAGGAGGAGAATGAAATTATGAGCTATAATATGTCAAATGTTCTGGGCATAATCTTTGCCAACTCACACGATGAATCTCTTCCGGAGCTTTCATCCAACAGAACCATGGGTTCGGTTCCCTTCGGCGGAAGGTTCAGGCTGATTGACTTCCAGCTTTCCTCGATGGTAAATTCGGGAATGACAACCGTGGGAATCATAACAAAATCAAATTATCAGTCGCTGTTAGACCATGTAGGCTCCGGCAGACAGTGGGATCTGGCTCGTACCGACGGCGGACTTACCATCCTTCCGCCCTACGGCAGAACAATCGGTCTTTACAACGGCAAGCTTGAAGCAATAAAGGGCGCAATTGGCTATATCGTCAAGACTGCCTGCGATTATGTCGTTTTGTGCGACTGCAACGTTGTCGCCAGCGAGGATTTATCCAAGGTCGTCGACGCTCACATAGAAAGCGGAGCCGACATCACCTGCGTAACCGTCACCGGCGATTATACCGCCACCGAGACAGCAGACTCCTTCTGCTTTGAAACCTTTGGCGACGGCAGAGTAAGCTCGGTTATAATCAATCCCGCAAAGGCTGGTCACTACACCTTGGGTCTGGGCGTTATCATCCTTAAAAAGCAGCTGCTTATCGACTTGGTAGACGACCTTGTTCCCAGAGGAAAATGCGATTTCGGCAAGGACGTTTTGCAGGCAATGGCGGATAAGTTAAACATCCGCACCTACGAATACACCGGCTACTACAGAAGAATCTGCGACCTTGAAAGCTATTACGACGCTAATATGGACTTGCTCAACGCCGAGAATCTTGAAAAGCTTATCCTTAAAAAGCGCCCCGTTTACACCAAGGTAAGAGACGACGCACCTTCAAAATACGGTCTTGACAGCTCGGTGAATAATTCACTTGTTGCCGACGGCTGCGTTATCAACGGTATTGTTGAAAACTCCATCCTCTTCCGCGGCGTAAAGGTTGCAAAGGGCGCGGTAGTCAAGAATTGTATCCTGATGCAGGACACCGAAATAGGCAAGTCCACCGAAATTTCAAACATCATCACCGATAAAAACGTTAAGATCGGCGACGAGCTTTGCATTTCAAGTGCCGAGGGAAGCCCGCTTTACATCTCGAAAAAGCGCGTTCTGTAATTCTTTTATCGATTATCAATTGCGATTATCGATTTACATAGGAAAGGATTGATAAGATGAAAATACTTTATGCGGCTAGCGAGGCTCTGCCATATATAGCCTCCGGCGGATTGGCAGACGTTGCAGGCTCTCTGCCCAGAGCTTTAAACGAAGCCGGACACGATTGCCGCGTGGTTATGCCCCTTTATTCCGCAATAAAATGGGAGCTGCGCGAAAGCCTTGAGTATATTACAAACTTCTTTGTTCCGGTTGCCTGGAGAAATCAGTACTGCGGAGTTTTCAAGGGCGTTGCAAACGGAGTTACCTACTATCTTTTAGACAACGAATACTATTTCAAGCGCAACGGAATCTACGGTCATTATGACGACGCGGAGCGCTTTACCTTCTTCTCCCGCGCGATACTTGAAATGATAAAGCATATCGACTTTGTTCCGGACATTTTAAACTGCAACGACTGGCAGACCGCGCTTGTTCCGGTATACTACAACGTCTTTTATAAGAATCAGAAGGATCTGGGAAATATCAAAACGGTATTCACCATCCACAACATTCAGTATCAGGGAAAATACGGCTTGGAGCTTCATAACGACATCTTAGGTCTGCCGGATTGGGCTCACAGCCTTGTTGAGTACGACAACTGCGTAAACTTTATGAAGGGCGCGTTCGAGACCGCCGACAAGATAACCACCGTTTCACCCACCTACGCTTGGGAGATTCTGAACCCCTACTTCTCCCACGGACTCGACCCCGTTCTCTGGAGCAAGCAGTATAAGCTTACAGGCTTCTTAAACGGCATAGATCAGGACGTTTACAACCCCGAAACCGACCCTGCAATCCCTGCTCATTTCAGTGCTGAGGATAAGGCGGGCAAAAAGGAATGCAAGCGCAGCCTGCTGCAGGAGATGGGTCTGCCGGAGGGCGACGAGCCTGTAATGGGAATAGTAACAAGACTTGTTTCGCACAAGGGCGTTGACCTTATAAAGAGAGTCTTTGAGGACATGATTCGCATTGGCTATAAGTTCGTAATCCTCGGCTCGGGCGAAAAGCAGTATGAGGACTTCTTCCGCGAGATGGCTTACAGATATCCTCAGGCGGTGGGCGTTAAAATCGGCTTTATCCCCGATCTGGCTCACAGAATCTATGCCGGCGCGGATATGTTCCTTATGCCTTCGCAGAGCGAGCCTTGCGGCTTGGCACAGATGGTATCCCTGCGCTACGGCACCATCCCGATAGTAAGAGAAACCGGCGGCTTAAAGGACAGCATTGTCGACTGCGGAGGACCCGGCGGCAACGGCTTCACCTTTAAGACCTACAACGCCCACGACATGCTGGACGCCACCGTAAGAGCAAGAGCGTATTACGACAAGCGTATGCAGTGGGGCAAGCTGGTAAGTCATGCCCTGCGTGAGGACTTCAGCTGGGCGCGCTCGGCAGAGCTTTATCTGGGACTTTACAGAGAGCTTGCGGGCGACATTTAAGCTATATAGGTTAGTTTTTCAGCGGGGGATATAACGTCTCCCGCTGAAATTGTGTAATACTAAAAATCCAAGCCATGCCAACCATGACTTGGATTTATTATTTTGTCAACTATATTTCAGCTCTTAACCCCGTCATCAAACAAAGACTCAACTCTTTTCGCAAGAGCCTTGCCCTCATCCGACTGCAAAAAGCCGCTTTCGTGCAGGTGCTTCGCTTCGTTTCCCGCCGCGCTTAACAGCTCGGAGTCCGCGGCTATGTCCGCGATTTTCAAACGCGGCAGCCCGTGCTGAGCCTCGCCGAAGAAATCGCCCGGACCGCGCAGCTTTAAATCCATCTCGGATATCTCAAAGCCGTCCGAGGTAGCAGTCAGAGCCTTTAATCGCTTGCGGCTTTCCTCGTTTACATTGTCGGTGATGAGTATGCAGTAGGACTGTAAATTTCCCCGCCCCACTCGTCCTCTCAGCTGGTGAAGCTGGCTTAAGCCAAAGCGGTCGGCGTTTTCAATCAGCATAACGGTTGCGTTCGGAACGTCCACGCCCACCTCGATAACGGTTGTGGAAACAAGGATGTCGGTTTTGCCGTCCTTGAAATCGCGCATTATCTTTTCCTTTTTGTCCGCCGGAAGCTGACCGTGCAGAACCTCTATGCGGTATCCCTTAAAAGCCCCCTCACTGAGGGTTTTGGCATAGCTTTTAACGCTTTTTAGCTCCTGCGTGCCGGTTTCGCTGTCCTCTATCGCCGGGCAGACAATGTATGCCTGATTGCCCGCCTGAAGCTGCTTTTTAACAAAGCCGTATGCACGCTCGCGGAGCTTGCCGGTTACGGCATAGGTCTCGATTTTAAGCCGCCCCTTTGGAAGCTCGCCCAAAAGCGAAATGTCCAGCTCGCCGTATATCATCAGCGCAAGCGTTCGCGGTATCGGCGTTGCGCTCATTACAAGGCGGTGGGGGTTCACGCTTTTTTTGGCAAGTGCGTCGCGCTGCGCGACTCCGAAGCGGTGCTGCTCGTCGGTTATGACAATAGCGAGGTTCTTAAACTCGGTGGACTGCTGTATCAGCGCGTGGGTGCCGACTGCAATGTCGTATTCACCGCATGCAATCGCCTGCTTTATCTGAGATTTTTTCTTTGCACTCATCGAGCCCTTCAGCAGGACGATTTTAACCCCCAGCGGCTCTAAAAATCCGCACAGGGTGGCATAATGCTGATCGGCAAGTATCTCGGTGGGAGCCATCAGGCAGGACTGGCAGCCGTTGAGATAGGCAAAATAGCAGCAAGCCGCCGCAACGGCAGTCTTTCCCGAACCGACATCCCCTAATATAAGCCGATTCATCGGGCTTCCCATTGTCATATCGGCGCAGCACTCTTCAATCGCTTTTTTCTGCGCTCCGGTAAGCTCAAAGGGCAGGGAAGAGTAGTAGGGCGAGAGCGACTTCGGAGATAGCGAATATGATGTAAGCTCGCGGCTTCTTTCACGCAGGGCGAGCATACCTAATTGCAGGGTTAACAGCTCGTCGAAGGCAAGCCGCTTTCGCGCCGAGGATATCTCCGAGGAGTCGGCAGGAAAATGTATTTTTCGCAGAGCCTCCTCCGCCGGAATCAGATTGTGCTTTATCCGCACGCTCTGGGGCAGAGTCTCGCAATCGCCGGAAGTAAGCCTTTCAAGGGCATTTTTAACGCAGGAGCGCATTATTCCCATGGATATCCCCGCAGTTAGTGGGTAGATTGGCAGAATCCTATCCTCGCTTGAAGCTTCAAGTATCATCGGCGAGGACATCTCTTTTGAAATAAGGTTGCCTGTCACCTTGCCGTAAAGGATATAGTCGCAGTCCTCCTTTAAAGAATTGTAAAGATACTGCGAGTTGTATATAACTATTGTGATATCGTTCGCACCGTCGGTGCAGATAACGCGGAATATCTTCATGTTTTTGCGGATAAGGTCGGGCGCGCGCTTTTTGTATACCCTTGCCTTTATAACGTTCATCTCTTCAAGCAGGGCTTCGGCTATCGGCACGGGCGAGGTGAAGTCGATATAGCTCCTTGGAATGTGATATATAAGCTGCCTGACCGTTTCAATTCCAAGCTTTTTTAAAAGCTCCGCGCGCTTGGGACCTACTCCCTTTAAATACATAACGCTGTCGTCAAGGCTCATGATATATCCCTCCCAATCCTGTTAAGATATTATTTCTATTATACCGAATCCTTCCGAGATTTTCAAGTGAATTGTTGACATTTCGCGGAATATCGTATAAACTTTATTTATTGATAATTTCGGAGGACATCATGAACTTTTTTAAAGATATAGAATGCGCAATTTTCGACCTTGACGGCACCTTGGTTAAATCTCTGGACGCTTGGAACAGGGTAGACGATATCTTCATGCGCAGGCGGGGGATGGACACCCCAAAAGGCTTTTACGATAAGGTTGCACCGATGAACCTTGTCGAAGCTGCCGACTACGTAAAAGCCGAGTACGGCATACAGGAAAGCAGGCAGGAAATCATAGACGAGTGGCTCTTCCTTCTGGCTCAGCAATACGAAAGCGGCGTGGAGATGGTCGAGGGCGCGCGGGAATTTCTGCGCAAGCTGCATCAATCGGGCGCAAAAATAGCCCTTGCCACCGCCGCCCCTCCTCAGCTTTACCGCCCTTGTCTTGAACGCTTCGGCGTTTTGGATTACTTTTGTGCGTTTGCAAGCACCGAGGAGGTCAGCCGCAAAAAGGGCTTTCCGGATGTATATCTCTTGGCGGCGCAGAGAGCAGGGGTCAGCCCCGAACGGTGCTGCGTGTTTGAGGACATATATCTCGGCTGCATGGGCGCAAAGGAGGCGGGGATGAGGTGCATAGGCATACTCGAAGAACACTCACGCGGGGACTGGCAGAGAATGAGCGAGGTCTGCAATTGTGTTATAAGTGATTATATCGAGCTATTAAACAGGGATAAGCATTAATACGTCCGCCGATAAGGTAATAAATATAGATTTAATGGAGGTCTGTATGCACAAAAGGGCATATATTTGTATTGCTTCTTTAGCTGCTGTTATAGCCATTGCTGTTTTAGGAATATATGGTTATCTCGATATATTTGATAATAAGCTTAACGGTGAGTTCAGTGTTGAGGAATCGTCTGTGTTTCAGAATATGGCGGATCCCGGCAATATTGAAGAATATGTATACCTGGGTAAGGTTGATAATATGGCAGCGCTCAAAAGGCAGGCTCAAAGGATATGGATTGAAAAATACGGACTTAAGGTAAGATTCGAGCAAAGACCATATCGAGTATTCTATGATCCTTCATATGATATATATTATGTAACAGTAACAGTAAAAGGTGCCCTTGGCGGAACTGCTAATATGTTTGTCAAAGGGGAAACGGGACTGATTTTATCTGTATGGCATGACAAGTAAAAGGTGGCTGCTATGAAAAAATTCTGTAAGGAAGCCGAAAAAATAATGATCGAGCGATTCGGAAAGGACACCGTTATCGCTCTGGCAACGCAGGAAAATGGAACGCCGTATGTCCGCTATGTAAATGCCTATTATGAGGACGGTTCGTTTTATATCATCACATATGCCCTTTCAAATAAGATGAAGCAGATACAGCAGAGCCCTGCCGTTGCAATAGCGGGCGACTGGTTCACTGCGCACGGAAGCGGAATCAATCTGGGGTATTTCGGCAGGCAGGAAAACCGTGAAATCGCCGAAAAGCTGAAAGCCGCATTTTCTTCGTGGATAGATAACGGTCATAACGACTTTGATGATAAAAACACTGTAATTCTGCGCATTGATTTGACCGACGGCTTGTTGTTGTCCCATGGAACTGCATACAGGCTTTAAGATTTAATAAGAACAAAAAACACCGCCGCCGCAGGTCAGCCTCAAAATCGAGGTGAACCTGCGGCGGCGGTGCATATTGTACGAAGAAAGATGTTATCAATATTTTAAATAGGCTAAATCGTCGCGAAGGGTGATTCCGAAAAGCTCTATTTTCCAGCCCTCAAGGTAATCATCACTTCCGAGCGGGGGCATGCGGTGATACTTCGTAACGCTGTAGGTTAAAGCTTTGTATTCAACGCTTCCGCCGTCTTTGTATGCGATACGGATGGGGAATAGCAGTATCACCAAAGCTGCTACTATTATCACGGCGATTGCAATTCTGCGCTTCATAAGCTTCCTGTCCATTCATGGTATTTGCGGACCTCTTCCAGATCATCGCGCAGGGTGATTCCGAAAATCACTATTTTCCAGCCTCTTGTTTCATAGTTGCGGTATTTTGTAACGCTGTAGGTTATTGCCTTGTATACAACGCTTCCGCCGTCCCTTAGTTGAATACGGGCGGGAGTGAAAAGTATCGCCAAAGCCACCACTATTATAACAGCAATTACAATTTTGCGCTTCATTACTTGCTCTCCTTGTTTTCGGGATTCTCCGCAGCGGGCTTAGCGGGCTCGCTTGCGAACATCGAGGACTTTTTAACCTTGCGGATAATAAGCCTTACAATAATCACTATGATGACAATCACAACCGCGTACATTGCAAGATAAGGAGCTGAGCTTACTATGCCAACGAACATATCCTTAAAGCCCTCGCCGATGTTGTAAAGATTATCGGAGATGTTCTGACTGATTCTGTCGAATACTCCAGGCTTGGCAGCGGGCGGGGTAAGCCTTTCAACCTCGGTTATATCAAGGCGAAGGGTGGAATAGGAAACAAGGCTCTTGTAGGTGTTGAGCTGTGCGGTGTATGACTCTATCTGATAGTTTACGTCGGTAAGATAGCTCTGGATTTGCAGGATTTCCTCAACCGTCTCGGCTCTTTCCATAAGCTTTAAAAAGCTTTCCTGCTCTGCTCTGAGCGAAGCGATTCTTGCCTCGGTGTCTACATACTTTGTGGTAACATCGTCGATGTATTCATGGGTGTAGGTAACGGTGCCCATGTCGCCGACAAGCGTTGTAAATTCGTCAAAGCGCTCTGCGGGGATTCTTATGGTGTAGTTCGAGCTTCTCATAGCTTTTCCGTAGTAGGAATTGCCGTTCTGAGTGGAGTTTTCAATGTATCCGCCAAATTCCGAAACCTTTGCTTCAAGCTCCTTTATGAACTTGTCGTATTCAAGAGTTTCAACGCTGAGGTTGCGGTTTTTGATGATTTTTCTCTGCGAAGCCTTTAAGGCGTCCGCGTCGATGTTCTCTACCGGAGCTTCCATCGGCTCGGAGGCTGCCATTTCCATATCCACGGAGCTGTCAACCGGTTCGTCCCACGCAACGTCATCCTCATACCAGCCCATGTCGGCTGAGGCGGAATTGTTCATTTCAAAGCCTTGGGTTGGTGCAGAACCGTCGTACTTGCTCGGACTTGAGCATCCAGCAAATAAAACGACTGTCGCGACTGCTATTAATAATATAGAACTAAGCTTTTTCATATGTATAAATCTTCCTTTCATTCGCCCTGCTCGGGGCTTCTTTCGGGTGTTTCTGATTATAATACAACTCTGCGCGGGAAAATATTGCATAGTGCAGGACTTTTTTTGCAGATTGCCGCCCAAAAAGCGACTTTCGGGACGCAGGCAATCTTTAATATTGCCCAGTTTATGGGCTTGGGTGTCACTTGTTTTTGTCAGATTGTAGATTTAGCTCAAAACGGGGGAAAAACGCTTGCAAAATTCTTATTAGTATGCTATTATGATTTTAATTTGGGCAATTTGAAAGGAGGAATTCTGTATGTTCGTATTGGCGTCCGAACCGTCTTTGCCGCTGGTAGTTGGATTGGGTCTTGGAATGGTCTTTTTCGGACTTATCTGCATAATCGCCCTTTGCTATATTTTAGGAGCGATAATCAGGGCGTTTGAAAGCCGCAGACCCGCACCCGCCGCAGCTCAGCCGACTGAGCAGGCAGCACCCGCGCAGACCGAATCAATCGCTAAAAACGGCGCGCTTATCGCCGCAATATCCGCCGATATAGCAGAGGACAAGGGTACAGACGTATCCGCAATCAGAATCAAGTCAATAAAAAAGCTTTAAACCAAGCAGACTAAATTAAGGAGAGTTATATTATGAGACATTATCGTGTAAATGTAAACGGCACAGCCTATGAAATCGCAATCGAGGAAATCTCTGCCGACGAAGCAAAGAAGGCAGCACCCGCACAGACCGCTGCTTCTGCTCCCGCCGCTCCTGTTTCCGCAGGTGCAACAACAGTTTCCGCTCCTATGCCCGGAACCATCCTTTCGGTCAACGTAAACGCCGGCGCAACCGTTAAGGAAGGCGACGTTCTGATGATTTTAGAGGCTATGAAGATGGAAAACGAAATCATGGCTCCCAAGGCAGGCAAAATCGCTTCCGTATCCGCAACAAAGGGTGCTTCGGTTAAAACCGGAGACGTTTTGTGCGTAATCGAATAATCTACTACAGTAATTTGTTTGAAGGCAACCGCTTTCAAACGGCAAATTTGCGCCTTTTAAGCCAAATTTGAGCTTGTAAGAAAGGAATGATTATATAAATATGGACGCGATACTTGACTTTATAAAAACGACAGGCTTCGCGCTTATCGCCTCCGACTGGCGCGTGCTTATTATGATATTGATATCATGCGTGCTTATGTACCTTGCTATCGTTAAAAAATTCGAGCCTATGCTGCTTTTGCCCATAGCGTTCGGTATGCTTTTAACCAACCTTCCCGGTGCTTCCATGTTCCACGAGGTATTCTTTGCCGGTGGACACGTAAACTGGGCGCTCTTCGGCGGCGAGCCTGTAACTCAGGAGCTTATAGACAGCCTTAGCGAAAACTATGCCGCAATAGCTGCTACCTTAGAGGTTGGTCAGACAATCAGCCCGGGTCTTTTAGACGTTTTGTACTTAGGCGTTAAGCTGGGAATCTATCCCTGCCTTATCTTTGTCGGCGTTGGCGCAATGACAGACTTCGGTCCGCTGATTGCCAACCCGAAGAGCCTTATTATGGGTGCAGCCGCTCAGCTTGGCATATTCATGACCTATATCGTTGCTTCCTGCACCATCTTCACCCCTGCGGAAGCCGGCTCAATAGGAATCATCGGCGGCGCAGACGGTCCTACCGCTATCTACACCACATCGCTGCTGGCTCCTCACCTTTTAGGTCCGATAGCCGTTGCCGCATACTCCTATATGGCGCTTGTTCCGGTTATTCAGCCGCCTATAATGAAGCTTCTTACAACCAAAAAGGAACGCCAGATAGTTATGAAGGAGCTTCGCCCTGTATCGAGAACCGAAAAGATCATCTTCCCGATAGTCGTTACTATTTTCGTATCCCTGCTGGTTCCCTCTGCCGCTCCGCTTATCGGATGCTTAATGCTTGGCAACCTTATGAAGGAATGCGGAGTTGTTGAAAGACTTAACAAGACCGCTCAGAACGAGCTTATGAACATTGTAACCATCTTCTTGGGAATCTCTGTCGGTGCTACTGCTACAGCTGCCACCTTCTTAGCTCCCAAGACCCTTGTGATCATTATCATCGGCGTTGTTGCCTTCGGCTGCGGAACTGCCGGCGGCGTGCTTATTGCAAAGCTGATGAACCTGTTCTCCAAGAACAAGGTCAATCCGCTTATCGGTTCTGCCGGTGTTTCGGCTGTTCCTATGGCGGCAAGAGTTTCTCAGGTGGTAGGTCAGAAGTACAATCCCGGCAACTTCCTTCTTATGCACGCTATGGGACCCAACGTTGCGGGCGTTATCGGCTCTGCAATTGCAGCGGGCGTACTTATCTCCCTTTTGGGCTGATGAAAGGAGTATAGCGTGTGAAATGCTTTCATCCAATCAAGAGTCCACTGGACTCTTTCTTGAGAAAGCAAATTCACCCGCACGATTTGAGCCTTTGCCGCCGGAGAGGCGGGCGGCAATTTTGCTGACGCAAAAACGCCTCAAATCTAAAGAAAGGAATGGTGATTTTAATGGCTAAGAATCCATTAAAAATTACAGATACTATCCTGCGTGACGCTCACCAGTCTCAGGCGGCTACAAGAATGAAGCTTGAGGATATGCTTCCCGCCTGCGAAAGACTTGATAAAATCGGCTACTGGTCGCTTGAATGCTGGGGCGGCGCAACCTTCGACTCCTGCATGAGATTTCTTAACGAAGACCCGTGGGAAAGGCTCCGCGCGCTTAAAAAGGCTATGCCCAACACCAAGCTTCAGATGCTTTTCCGCGGTCAGAACATTTTGGGATACAAGCACTATGCAGATGATGTTGTTGACGCTTTTGTTAAAAAGTCCATCGAAAACGGCATCGACGTTATAAGAATCTTCGACGCTTTAAACGACACCCGCAACTTAAAGGCTGCCATCACCGCAACCAAAAAGTACGGCGGAATCTGCGAGGCTGCAATCAGCTACACCACCAGCCCGGTTCACAACGAGGAATACTTCGTAAAGCTCGCCAAGGAGCTTGAGGAGATGGGCGCAGACACCATATGCATAAAGGATATGGCAAACCTGCTGCTTCCTTACGACGCTGCTTCGCTTGTTAAAAAGCTTAAGGAAAACGTTAATATCCCGATTCACCTTCACACCCACAACACCACCGGAACCGGCGATATGGTTAACCTTATGGCGGCTCAGGCGGGCGTTGACATAGTAGACACCGCGCTTTCGCCCCTTGCAAACGGCACATCTCAGCCGGCAACCGAATCTTTGGTTGCTACTCTTGCCGGAACGGACAGAGACACCGGTCTTGACCTTGCAGCACTTGCAGACGTTGCGGCTCATTTCCGCGATGTTGCAAACCGCTTGAAGGCTGAGGGTATCCTCGACCCCAAGGTTTTAAACGTCGACACCAAAACGCTTATGTATCAGGTTCCCGGCGGAATGCTTTCAAACCTGCTTTCACAGCTTAAGCAGGCAAACGCCGAGGATAAGTTCTACGATGTTCTGGCAGAAGTCCCGAACGTAAGAAAGGACTTCGGCTATCCTCCGCTGGTAACTCCTACAAGCCAGATAGTCGGCTCGCAGGCGGTTTTGAATGTCCTTTCCGGCGAGCGATACAAGGTATTCACCAAGGAGTCCAAGGGACTTTTAAGAGGCGAATACGGCAGACTTCCGGGCGAGGTTAACGAGGAGGTAAGAAAGAAGGCTTTAGGCGACGCCGAGCTTATCACCTGCCGTCCTGCCGACCTTATAAAGCCGGAGCTTGAAAAGTACCGCGAAGAGGTACAGAGCATCCCGGGCTTCAACGGAAGCGAGGAGGACGTTTTAAGCTACGCTTTGTTCCCGCAGGTTGCCACCAAGTTCTTTGCATCCCGCTTGCAGCCCAAAAAGCAGGAAGTTAAAAAAGACGACAACGCTGTAAGAGAATTGTTTGTAGACGTTGACTGCTAAATAATCAAGGTTCGGAAGATCAGCTTCTTCCGAACCTTATTTTGCAAGCGCAGTCTTTTGTTTAATCCTCCAGCGGCTTTCTGATAAATTCTCCGTCCTCAAAAATCATATACCCGTGTCCCGTGCCCTCCTTGGGGATGGAAACCGAGCCTGGATTTATATAGGTAAAGCCCTCGTGCTCAGCAATTTTCGCGATATGCGTGTGTCCGCAGAGCAAAACCGTGCCGGCGGGAATTTTAGGCGGGTTGTCCTCCGAGTATTTGTGACCGTGGGTTGCGAATATCGTAGTTCCGTTTATGTGCAAAAGGGCATATTCCGCCATGATGGGAAAGTTGAGAACCATGCCGTCCACCTCGGAATCGCAGTTTCCGCGAACGCACAGGATTTTGTCCGCAAGGGGATTCAGCATTGCCACAACCTCTTTAGGGGCGTAATCTTGTGGGAGGTCGTTTCTGGGACCGTGGTAGAGGATGTCTCCTAAAATAAGCAGGATATCGGGGCTTTCCTCGTTGTATTTTTCCAAAAGCCTTTTGCACCAGTAGGCAGAGCCGTGAATGTCCGAGGCTATCATAAGCTTCATAGATTTGCAGTCCTTTCGATTGATTCTTGGTTTGATGCTTATTAAGTATAGTCGGGATTGTTTGGGTTGTCAATACTTTGTGGGGGCTATGGTAAGTGGAGACGGAGATTGATTATATATTCAGGTGTGGTTTATAACTACTACTTTGTGCAGTCATGGACGCTTGCGCGTCCATAGGAGGACCCCCGACGAGGGTCCTCCCACGCAAAAACAGTCCACCGGACTGTTTTTGCTCCCTCTCCTGCGTTTCGCTTGCGCTGGGGATTTCGCTCCCTGCGGGGAGCGACTTGGGGCGCTGCCCCAAGACCCTGCAGCCTTGAAAGGCTGGCGAACTTTT
>ENA-UOOC01000658-UOOC01000658.1-human-gut-metagenome-genome-assembly--contig:-C48old-NODE-658-length-33105-cov-4.991286_pt1 | contig 33105 bp, 28 predicted proteins | sample MGYA00242469_ERZ724016 | MGnify/ENA metagenome assembly ERZ724016 | reverse complement strand
GTCCGCCGTTTGCCTCTAAAACTCCTAAAAGTGCAGGGCTGAAATAGAATTGTGCCAACTGGTAAAGTAATGAAAAATCAGCGACATAAAAACTATCAAATAGTATATTTTTGAATACTTCCAAACCCGCGAAAAAGCAAACCTTAAACATTGCAAAACGTTATAGGTCGGCTTTTCCTTCTTGTTTTCTTTTTTGCCTTTTTTCTTTATTTCTTCGGGCATATGTCATCACCTCTTGTGATTACTATAACACAAAATTCGTCCCAATTTAAAAAACTGGGACGAAATGCCGTTTTTCAGGGACGAATTGTTACTGCGCCGTCTCATTCACCTTTTCAAGCGGAATAAGTATCTCGGTGGTAAACGCGCCGTCCTCGCTGTTGCGTGAGACATACCCCGAAAGCCGCTTGACTATGGTGTCGATTCGTTCAAGCCCGATGCCGTGTTCCGCACCCTTGGTGCTTTTGTATCTTCCCATAAACTTTTGCAGCTTGGGCGTGGCGGTAAGGTTGGTAAATGATATGTAAAGCTGGTTAGACTCCTTCACCTCGAGATACACCCGTATCTGCCGCTTGCCCTCGGGCAACTTTAAACTTGCCTCGATGGCATTGTCAAAAAGATTTCCGATGATAGAGCAAAGCTCCAGCTCGGATATTCCCAGCACGCAGGATATGTTTGCGTCTGCCTTGACCGGAATATTCTTGTACCGCGCAAGCGTGATTTTCGAGTTTAAAATAGCGTCGGTCATGGGATTTCCGGTCTTGGTAACGGTGTCGACCGTCTTCAAATCCTCGTCGAGCATATCTAAATACTGCATAATAGCGGGCATATCGCCGTTCTGTGCGTATACCTTCATGGTTTGTATGTGGCTGCGATAGTCGTGCCGCCAGCCCCGCATCTTTTTGTACATGCTTTCAACTTCGGCGTAGTGGGCTTTAATAAGCTCCTGCTGATAGGCGGCGATTTTCTGGTTTGCGCGGCGGTTAAGTATTTTCATGCTGTCCTCCTATTTCATGTTGATAATTGCCCGATTGACCGTTTCAAATGCCGCTTTCGGGATGGGTATTATCTCGCCGTTTTTAAGCTCAATTTCGTTTTTCGAGACCCGCTTTATCCACAAAAGATTGATGATAAACGATCTGCCCGCCTTGATAAACCGGCTGTCAAGCTTGTCTGAAAAGTCGCTGAGCGTCCGCCTTACGGTGTAATCGCGCTCGGCGTGAACGGTGACATAGTTTTTGCAGGCTTCGAGATACCTCACCTCGTAAAGCGGGACTATAACCGTGCCGTCCACTGTTTCCAAAGCGATAGAGCGGCAGTCCCGGATTACTCGCTCGACTGCGCGGTTGAGGGTTCTGAACAGCTTTTCCGGCTCGACCGGCTTTAAAAGATAGTGCAAAGCCGCAACCTCGTACCCCTCGGCGATGTAGTCGGAGTAGGCGGTAATGAAAATTATCTGGATGATTCTGTTACTTGCGCGAAGCCTTTTTGCAAGCTCCACTCCGTTCAAACCCGGCATTTCAACGTCCAATAAAAGGATGTCCGGCTTGCAGTCCTCATAGGAAAATAAGAACTCCTCGGCAGAGCAGTATTCGTTAAGATTGATGTCCGTTCCCGAAGCCGAAGCCCATTCGGAAACAAGAGAGCCTATTCTTTCGCGTTCGGCGGCGTTGTCGTCGCATATGGAAACCTTGATATACATATCCAAAACCATGCTTTCGTCAGAGATTTTATCTGCCTTGAGTATACCACACAACCGCCGCTAATTCAAGTAGTTAAGAATTTTCCCAAAAGTTTCAGCCGATACACGCAAAAAAGCTCCGCGATCTCCGATATAGCGGAAACCGCAGAGCTTTTTATTCTATAAAGCAGGGGAGAACCGTCAAATCCTGATAAACCGCAGCGACTTCAAGTCGAAATCAGAGCATGGCAGGAACACAAGCTGCAAGTCCTTTACTCCATCAATCGTGTCGATATCAAATCTTCGGGTGACTATGCCATCGGAACTCTCAAATTCAACCGCGCTCATTTCGCCGCTTGTAAAGCGAAGATGCAGGGTGTCGTGTTGATTGTGGGTTCTGCCGGTTATCTCAACCGCGTTTGCGCCGCCCAAAAGGTCAATTCCGCCGAACGATACGGTAACGTTGTTTCCGATATGCTCTATCATTTCTGAGCCGATACTGAACGAATCGCCGTAAATTCCGTCGTTTTCAAGGGCAGATATCTCTTCTCCAAGCCTTCTCGGAGACAAAAACTTGAATCCCTTGAACCTCAGCTGCTCATGAAGCATAAATTCCAGATTATGCACGCCCTTAAGCTTTTCCGAAAGTCTGAACGTGTTGTACTTGTAAACGTTCCACTCGTTCTTTGCTTGGAACATAAGCGTTTGGATGTGTTCGCCGTCAACATATAAATCAACCGGAATCTTACCCTCGTTGTAGGTGTATATGCCTATTGTTATTTCGTCCGAACCGGTTTTGCCAAAGTCAACGCAGTCAAATCTGACTTTTGTGTCACCATACTCAGTAAGAACTCCGCCCTCCATGTTGCTTGTAAGCTCACCTGCATTGGATGCTACAGACGCGCATATGATTGCGCTGTATGGGTCGAAGCTTGCAGGACCAAAGCCACGGTTTTCCATCTCCGTTTCGGATATGATCTCCTCAACCGATGTGCCGTTCTTGCAGTATGCGCGAAGTCTATAAACGCCGTCTCCGCGGGGCTTCAGAACTGCATTCAGACCGTCCTTTTCAATTTCAAGAAGATTGGTTTCAACACCGGAATCGGTGACAGCCTTGAAGGCAACATCGTCAGCTGTAAATGATGTATTCTCTGGAAGAAGCTTTATGCTGACAGAAGCTGTCTTGTTTTCGGGAGTGATAAGCTGATCGGACACTGAAAGCTCGATTTTCCTAAGGCTTACGTCGCGCTTCTTCTCTGTTCTGATATCGTCGTCGATGCAGGACACGCCCTCTCTTGCCTGAGCAGGGGCGGCTTCAAGCTTCAATACCTCGTCTGAAAGCTCCGGTGAGGATACTCTTATGCGAATATCTCCGGCATCCTTTTTAGAGCCTATCATAATGAGAAGCTTGCCCGAATACAGCCTGCGTGAGGTGGTTTTGTACTGTTCATAATCGGTAGAGTCGCCGTTGTCAAGACCCAAAAGCCGTCCCGCACCGCTGATTTCAACGTTTATGCGGTTTCTGGCATTCTCAACCGTGTTGCCGTCCTTATCGGCAGCCGATACCTCGACGAATGCCATATCCTCGCCGTCGGCACTGAGTGTAGTCTTATCCGGTCTGAGGACTATTTTTGCAGGATCGCCGAAGCTTGCGCGAATCTGCTCGCATAGCTTAACGCCGTTTTCGTTGTAGCCCACGGCCTTAATATATCCCTTGTGATAGGGCACCTGCCAGCGTCCAGTAAGCTCCTTTCCGCTCTCGTGATTGTGCTCAAAGCAGCCCACCGACTCGCCGTTTACAAAAAGCTCGGTTTTTGCGCAGTTTGAAAACGCAAAGATGTCCACAAGCTGACCTTCATTAAAGTCCCAATAGGGGAATAGGTGAACAAACGGCTCGGCGTTTTTGTTCCACTCGGCTTTGTATGCATAGAAGGTGTCCTTGGGGAAGCCTGCGGTGTCAATGTGTCCGAAGAAGGAATTCTTGCTGTGATACGGCGTTGGCTCGCCGATGTAGTCAAATCCTGTCCATATAAACTGACCGAGGCTGTATTTGCGATCCCTGTCCATTGTGATATTGTATTCCGGACCGGGAGCTCCCCATCCGGTGGCGCAGTTTAAGAGCGATGAGCACTGACCGTCGTCATAGTTGGTGGTAAACACCCTTGCGGGGAAGTGATATACCCCTCGCGACTGAACGGTAGATGCCGTCTCCGAGCCGTATATTATCCATTCGGGATGCTTTTGGTGATGCTCGTCATATGCATCCTCGGTGTAGTTGTAGCCTATAACGTCAAGATACTTTGCGCACTTCTGAGCCGGCTCCCAGCGCATATAGTTGGAGCCTATAGTAACCGGATGAGCGTTTTTGTAATCGTCAATCCGAACGCATCTTGCAAGCTCTTTGGTTATCTCAGCCCCTCGCGGCGAAGCGTGGGTGTCGTAAATTTCATTGCCTATGCTCCACATTATAACGCTTGGATGGTTGCGGTCGCGCCTTACCCAGCTGCGAGTGTCGCGCTCGTGCCACTCCGGGAAAAAGCGGTGATAGTCATAGTCGTTCTTTTTAAGCTCCCACATATCAAAGCCTTCGCTGTCAACCAGAATACCCATTTCGTCGCACAGCTCCATAAACTCAACCGACGGCGGATTGTGCGAGGTGCGTATAGAGTTTACACCCATGTCCTTAAGGATAGCAAGCTGACGGCGGGTTGCGGCGCGATTTACAGCCGAGCCGAGCGCTCCAAGGTCGTGGTGCATACAGGCTCCGTTCAGCTTGAGATTCTCACCGTTCAGGAAAAATCCCTCCGCACTGTCAAATCGGATGGTTCTGTAGCCGATGCGCTCCTGCCTTACGTCCGCAATTTCACCGTTTATGATAAGCTCAGTTTTCAAAGTGTAAAGGTAAGGGTTGTTAACACCCCAAAGGTGCGGCTGAGCTATTTCAAAGCTCTGAGATACCTTTTGTGTGCCACTGTCAAACCCGGCTTCGCTTGAAGCAACGGACTTTCCATCACTGTCGAGCAGAATATGCCTTACCGAGCCGGAGGCAGTCGCGTTGATTTCGGTGTCAATTTCGGTGCGCCATACGTCTCCGGCGGGGTGGGAGACAACATATGTGCCGTCTGCCAAGATATAGCTTTCTCCCGTCTCTCTCAGCCATACATTGCGGTATATTCCCGCGCCGGAATACCATCTTGAATTTGGCGACTGATAGAGCACTCTTACAATAAGCTCGTTTTCACCGTCGCGGAGCCCCGAAAGCGGAACATCAAAGGTTGTGTAGCCGTATTTCCATTCAAATATCTTTTCACCGTTGAGATATATTTCACAGTCCATGTATACCCCCTCAAAGCGAAGGGTATATACTGATTTTTCGGGTGCGGTCACGCTAAAGCGTTTGCGATAAAATCCGTCTCTGGTGCTGTAAAGGTCGAGGGTGTTGTAAATCTGCCAGTCGTGCGGGATATTTACCGGCTTGTAGTCGGAGTCGGCAGGCTTTTTGCCGATGTGCTTAAGGCAAAACTGCCAGTTGTCGTTGAATAATCTGTACATATTGGTTTGCTCTCCTTGCTTGTCAGGCTTAATATTTGTCGTTTAATGCAGTGAGATTCTTCATAAAGTCGGGATACTTGAACTCCGCTTTTTCGCGGTCGTATTCTCCGCCGGGAGTGTCCCACAGAACAGGGCACAGCTTTCCGCTTAAAGCCGCCTCGGTAACGCTGTTCAGCCAAAGCTCCGCGACCTCGCGGGATTTGTTCGAGGTGGCGCATCCAAATTCACCGACGATAACCGGAATACCCTTGTCGATATAATGCTCCTTCATCATGTCGAACTGGGTGTTCAGCTCGTTGTAGTCGGCTTCACTACCCCAATCTGTGCGCGCCTTGCCCCAGTCGGCGTCCTCCGAGAGTATGCAGAAGGTCGCGGGAGTGTAGTAGTGAACCGAAACCGCACATCTTCCCTCGGGGTCGTCAGGCATTTTAAACATTTCATCGCAGGCAAGGTTGATATCCGTCCAGTAAGCGGCGATAAGAAGGTGGCGCTCGCCGTTGTTTCCGCCCGACGCTCTTACTATATCAACAAACTTCTGATTGATTTTGTTGAACATATCAAATGCTTCAGCTTTGCCCTGCCGTATCTGTTCCACAGCTTGTCGAAGCCGACCTCGTTCATGGATTCAAACATCAGCTTTTCGCCGTAGTCCTTGAATCTTTCGCAGATTTGCTTCCACATCTTTTCGTAAAGCTCCATGGCGGCGGCTTCGTCGTCGTAGAACTTCTCCGACCAGCCGTCGTGATGTGAATTGAGTATGCAGTACATTCCGCTGTCGAGAATCCAGCCAGCCACTTCCTCAACTCTGTCGATAAAGTCGGCGTTGATGCTGCCGTCCTTGTCCATAAGCACCGTCCACGAAACCGGAAGCCTCATAACTCCGAATCCGGCGTCGGCATAGCCCTGTATTATCTTTTTCGTGATGATAGGGCTGCCCCAGGCTGTTTCCTGACCGGGAACGTCGTGGAACCAGTCTCCGGTGCTGTCAAAGGTGTTGCCAAGGTTGATACCAACCCCCATATCCTCAACAATTTCCATTGTGGTGCGCTCGCCGATTTCACTCTGAGCAGGTGAGGATGCACAGGCGCAGAGCGATGCGGCAGTCATAATCATTGTCAGCGCGATTACAACGCTTATAATTTTTTTCAACACGAATATTGCTCCTTTCAAGCCGAGTTGTTTCTCCTATTATAAACGATATTGAAAGCGCCGTCAAGTAACGATATTATATAAAATGAAATAATATTAAACAGTACCGAGCAGAATTAGTGCTTAAAATGCAGAAAGGCTCCCGTTGTTATTGAAACGGGAGCCGGCACTAATAAACATATCAGAATTTCGGAAGCTCGTCGCGAGTGATGATAACCTCGCTGTTATAAACCTTTTCCATCATATAATAGTCGGTGAATGCGTCGGAAAGCTCCGGCGTGCCGTTTTTAACTATAAAATCCCAGTTCCATACCGCAAACCAGAGCCAGTAGGCGTTGTCGCGGACAATTAAATCAGGGTCGGGCATGGTGGCACATTCGCTCATGGTTACCATTTTAACTCCGTCCGTCCATCCGTGCATATCAGAAAGCATAGCGGGGGATGCTCCGTAGTCGTGAGCGGCGTTGTAGATGTCTATCGCGGCTATGTCAACGTATTCGTCTCCTGGGTACCATTCGCCGCTTTGGGCGTTCCAGACCCAAATAAGGTTGTCAAGCTCGAAATAGTCGGTCATGCGCTCATACATCAGCTTCCAAAGCCATTTATAAGCCTCCGCACCGGAGCCGCCCCACCAGAACCATCCGCCGGAAGCCTCGTGCAAAGGTCTCCAAAGAACTGTTACGTTGTTGTCCTCAAGCTTTTGCATCAGTGATGAGATGTAGTCGATATCGCTGACAAGCTTATAAGCTTCCTCGGTGATTTCGCCGCTTTTGTAGAGCTTTTTGATTTCTTTTAAGCTCATGTGGGCAAGGTCCTTGTCGGTAACCGCATTTGAAAGCCTGAAGCTTGTTTTGTCGGTGTTGAAATCGTTGCCGTTGCAAGGCGAATGCCAGTGCCAGTCGTAGACCACAAGTCCGCCGTCCTTGCTCCATTCAATCGCAAGGTCGTAATCCTTTGCGGGACGGTCGTTTTTGAAGCCCATGTTCGGACTGTCAAAAATGAAATCAAACGTTCTGACTGCCGGATATTTTCCAAGACCCTTGTAAAGTGCGTCGGTTTCGGTGTTGTTGCCATAGTCAGTGCATTGTCCCGCAAGAACGCGTTTGCCGTATATCGCCCTTAAATACTGATAAATATTCTGTGTTTTCAGGTTGGCATATTTGTTTGAAAGAGTTTCCGCCATGCCGGTGTATAAATCGTCGCTGAGCGAGCTGCCGTTTTCGATTTTTATAGAATCAAGCGAGAACCAACTCCAGCCCGAACCAAGGTTATGGTGTTTGTTCCTTTTTCAAGAAAAACGCCGTCTACGGTGCTTTCAACCCAGTCTCCGGCTTCGGAATATATGTCGAACACCTTTTTGCCGTTAAAGCGAAGCTCGTTTTCCTTGTGAGCGTCTGCGCGGTGGCGGACGGTTATCATATAAAACTGATCCGACGGAATTTCAACGGTCATCTTAAATCCCGAATTGTCGGATACATCCACATATCCCTCGCCGGAATATCCCTTTGTTGAGGCTTTTGCGGTCGCACCGTTTGAAAGATTGCCGTCCTCGGCTTCAAGCAGACAGCTGAAATCTTTTTCCTTGATGCCGTCAAATGTGAGCTTTTCAAAGCTGTAGCTTTCGGCAGGTATAACGTCCTCGGGGTCTACAAGCTTTCTTGAAGAGCTGAATCCGCATGAGGTCAGAAGTATAACCACTGCCGGCAGCAGGGCAATAATCTTATGTAATTGCATAATTATATCCTTTCGTGTAAACAAAAGCTTGTCCTTTGCAAATAGTGTTTGTTCAGACCTTGAATATTACTCTGAAGAAATTGTAAAGGTGCGGTTTAACGCTTGTGTGGTCGTGACCGGTTGATGGCATCACGTGCCAGATGTGTTCAACGTCGTATTCCTCCATAAGCTCATGGTACGACATTGGGATTGAGCCAACAACGCCGTCGTTCTGAGCCGCGCTTATAAGAAGCATATACGGCTGGTTTTCGCTCGGCTTCATATCGTTTATGCTCATAAGCTGACCCGAACCGTCTGCAGAGACTGTTCCGGGCGCGGGGCATACGGCTCCGATATATCCGAATATTTCGGGATGGGAAAAACCTATGTAAAGCGATTCTCTTCCGCCCATCGAAAAGCCTGTGACTGCTGTGTTCTCTCTGCCCTTGGCAACCGAGAAATTCTCTTCAATAAAGGGCATAAGGTCGGTGGTAAGGTCGTTTATAAAGTTGTCGTATGCCATGTTGTTTTCAAAGTCCATGCCAGTGCACCACGCAAGCCTGTCGGAGCAGAAAATGTAGGGGCAGACAACTATCATTTCCTTTGCCTCACCGGCATTGACAAGGTTTGTAAGCATTTCAGGGATATTAACTATGTCCCTTGCCATCCAGTCCTCGTTGTCCCAGTAGCCGTGAAGGATATATAGAACCGGGTATTCCTTGGATTCGTCGTATCCGGCGGGCAGAAGAACATTCACATTTGTATCCCTTCCGGCTGTGGAGGAGAAATATGTGTACTTCTGAAACTGCGGATATTCAACTCCCTCGACCTGTTCAAACGCATCCTCCGGAGGCATTTCGACTATCTTGCTCTCGTATTTTTTCATGTACGAGCCGCATCCGGCAAGAAGGCACGCTGCAGCCGCTGTGGCAGCTATTTTTTTAACGTTTTTGTTCATACTTGTAAACATTCCTTTCATATAGATTTACTGCTTGAAGATTCTTTGGATTTGATGTTGGTTGAAATTAATTATTTCTTTTAAAAAATGATATCATTTATTGTTTATAGTGTCAATTAAAAATTGTGAATATTATTTTCATTTTTGAACACAATTTTCGTTCAAAAGTAAGATATAAAATCACGATTTCCTTTTATATATGGGCACATATACTTCTTTCGATGTTAAAAATAAAGAAGTTATTGACAAGAAAATCTTAACATGCTATAATATATTAACAAGTAACTTAAACTTGATGTGCGGCTATATTGATTGGCTGGTGAAAATATGAAAATTAACGGCTGTATTTATCCGTATAATATCGAGGCTCGTAAGCTTCCGGTTCACCTTACGGGCATAGGCGGAAGCGAGTGGCAGAACCATGTTGTCAGACCTGAGGGGTATCAGTGGCATCAGATTCTTTTCAGTGCCGGCGGCAAGGGCGTTTTAAAGTTCGACAATACCCTCGGCGCCATAGATGAAGGTTCCTATTTCTTCCTTCCGGCAAACTATCCGCACGAATATTTTCCGGAAAATGTCATGTGGAACGTAACGTGGGTTACATTTGACGGTTATGCCGCCAACCACATATTAAGCCTTTTGGGCATGACAAAGCCGATAATCATAAGACCGGAGGATAACGGCACGCTCGAAAAAATCTTCGGAAGAATGTATACGGCTCAGAACTCCGACAAGCTCTACTGCGACTTTACCTGCTCGGGGCTGATATACGAATATATTATCGAATTCCGCAGGCATATCGACGATCGCATGAACAAATCGCGAAGCGAACGCAGTAAGCTGCTGATAAACGTGCTTGAGTATATCGACGGTCATTTCAACACAGATTTTCCAATGACCTATCTTGCTGAGATAGCCGGAGTAACCCCACAGCATCTCTGCCGCATCTTTAAGGACTCACTGAATGTGCGCCCTAATGAATATCTGGCAAAAAAGCGCATTCAGGAGGCAAAACGCCTTATGCAGAACAGTAATATGCCCATTGCCGATATCGCTGCCGCCTGCGGTTATCCGAACGCAGGGTATTTTAGCACCGTGTTCAAAAAGCTGGAGGGTATAACTCCGGCTGAGTATAGAAGTCAGTCAGGAATTGTCAAATAAAAATTTTATATTTAGGAGAGATTGTTATGAAAAAAGATTTTGGAGTTCAGCCATACCTGTTTCCAATGCCTACCTATATGATAGGCACCTACAACGAGGACGGCACCGAAGATGTTATGATGATGGCTTGGGGCGGAATATGCGCCGAGGATATGGTGGCGCTCAACCTTGAAAGCGCTCATAAAACCGTTGCCAACATAAAGGCAAGGGGAGCGTTTACCCTTGCAATTCCCGGAACCGATACCATTGCTGAGTCGGATTTTCTTGGAATAGCGTCTTCAAACAACATGTCGGATAAATTTAATCGCACAGGTCTTCACGCTTATAAGAGCAGCCGTGTGGACGCTCCGATTATCGAGGAATACCCGGTAACTCTTGAATGCAGCGTTGTCAGATTTGAGGAAGAGCCTTATGGCTTAAGAATACTCGGAAAAATCGAAAACGTTATCGCAGACGAAAAGGTTCTGGATGAAAAGGGAAATATCGACTCCGGAAAGCTCAACGCATTCGCATTTGACCAGATGAGAAACGGCTACTACGCTATAGGTGAACTTGTCGGCAAGGCATGGCACAGCGGCGCGGAATTCATGAAGAAATAACCGTCAGAATTGCCAAATAAAATCGGGAGAGCTTCATATGCAGCTCTCCCGAATCATATTTGTAAAAAATCAGGCACGTAAATGGATTATTTCCATAAACGCACCTGATGTTTTTTATCTTAAATAGAGCAGGGAAGTGGCTTACTTCATAGCCTCTTCAACCGCAACAGCGCAAGCAACAGTAGCGCCGACCATCGGGTTGTTGCCCATGCCTATAAGTCCCATCATCTCAACGTGAGCGGGAACAGAGGATGAGCCTGCAAACTGAGCGTCAGAGTGCATTCTGCCCATGGTGTCGGTCATGCCGTAGCTGGAAGGACCTGCTGCCATGTTGTCGGGGTGAAGGGTTCTGCCCGTTCCTCCGCCGGAAGCAACCGAGAAGTACTTAACGCCGTTCTCGTTGCACCACTTCTTGTAGGTTCCTGCAACGGGGTGCTGGAATCTGGTGGGGTTGGTGGAGTTGCCGGTGATGGAAACGCCGACGTTCTCAAGCTTCATGATAGCAACGCCCTCGGGAACGTTGTCTGCGCCGTAGCACTTAACGTCAGCTCTCGGACCCTTGGAGTATGCCTTCTCGTAAACGACCTTGACTTCCTCGGTGAAGGGGTCAAACTCGGTCTCAACATAGGTAAAGCCATTGATTCTGGAGATGATGAAAGCAGCGTCCTTGCCCAAGCCGTTAAGGATAACGCGCAGGGGCTTAACTCTTACCTTGTTAGCGTTAAGAGCGATCTTGATAGCGCCCTCGGCAGCAGCGAAGGATTCATGTCCTGCTAAGAAGCAGAAGCACTCAGTCTCCTCGGAAAGGAGCATCTTGCCTAAGTTACCATGACCCAAGCCAACCTTTCTGTTCTCGGCAACAGAGCCGGGAATGCAGAAGGACTGAAGTCCGATACCGATAGCGGCGGCAGCGTCAGCGGCCTTTTTGCAGCCCATCTTTATAGCGATGGCGCAGCCTACGGTGTAAGCCCATACAGCGTTTTCAAAGCAGATAGGCTGGGTTTCTCTAACAATCTTATCGCAGTCGATACCCTTGGCTAAGGTTATCTCCTTGCACTCTTCGATGGAAGAAATGCCGTATTCGGCAAGCACGGAGTTGATTTTATCAACTCTTCTTTCGTAATTTTCAAATAATGCCATGATCTTAACCTCCTCTTCCTATTACTGCTTGCGGGGGTCGATATACTTGGCAGCGTCGTCGAATCTGCCGTAATGACCCATAGCCTTGTTGTATGCGGTTGTAGGATCGTCGCCCTTCTTGATGAAGTCAGTCATCTTGCCCAAAGAAACGAACTCGTAGCCGATAACCTGATCGTCTTCATCCAAAGCCATTCTTGTAACGTAGCCCTCAGCCATTTCAAGGTATCTTACGCCCTTAGCCTTGGTGCCGTACATGGTTCCGACCTGGCTTCTTGTGCCCTTGCCCAAGTCCTCAAGACCTGCGCCGACCGAAAGACCGTCCTCAGAGAAGGCGGACTGTGTTCTGCCGTATACGATCTGCAAGAACAGCTCTCTCATAGCGGTGTTGATAGCGTCGCAGACAAGGTCGGTGTTCAAGGCTTCTAAAACAGTCTTGCCGGGGAGGATTTCAGCTGCCATAGCTGCGGAGTGAGTCATGCCGGAGCATCCGATAGTCTCAACCAATGCTTCCTCGATAACGCCTTCCTTGACGTTAAGCGAAAGCTTGCAGGCGCCCTGCTGGGGAGCGCACCAACCGATACCGTGGGTAAAGCCGGAGATGTCCTTGATTTCCTTGGACTGAATCCACTTGCCCTCTTCGGGAATCGGAGCGGGACCGTGCTTGGGACCCTTTGCTACACAGCACATTTGTTCAACTTCGCGTGAATAATTCATAGTAGTAATTACTCCTTTCAAAGATGTTAAGATTTGCGAACAAATATATCATATACATCCGGATATTGCCGCCCATGTTCCCAAAAGCTTCATAAGCGGATGTATCACATACGCACCTATTATACAACAATTTTTAGAATATTACAAGATGTTTTTTATACAAACTGCAAATATTTGTTTTAATTTTTTTCGTTATAAAACAGCAAAGAGCCGGATTTTTTCCGACTCCTTGCTATTGTACGAAGATTGGGGATGCTATCGATATTAATCTATAATCTTAACTTCCGTGGAAATTACCTTTAACACATTACATCCTGCATTATTAAAATGGATAACATAGTCGCCGTCCTCAGGAATCTCAAAAATCACATTTGCATCCTGATTCTTTATTGTTTCCAGAAGCATAATGTCATAGTTTTCACAAAATAGCGGGAACACAGTTGACGAGACTGCAAGGTTATTGCCGTTATTTTTGTAAAGACCAATCTGCCAGCGGGGTGTAGCTCCATCACGCTTGCCATAAATGACTTCTCCTGTTTCGGGGTCAGTCCATTTATATGGGTCGGGCACCTCATAGTTTTCTAAGTCTAAATCGACTATTACCTGAACCTTCTGTCCGGCTTTTAAGTCTTTCAAAAGCGATTCCGAGGTGCAAAGGTCTACAGAGTTTCCAAGACCTATGTTGTAAGCGTTTTCAAGGTAAATGTCTTCAACAACCGCATCCCATGTTTTGCTTGCTCCGGTAGACACTTCTACGCCGTCAATATAGTATTTACCCATTTCCGAACCGCCGGCAATTACGCCGATTGCGCTTAGTGAGACTTCAATGCAATCCATATAAACCGTTTCATCCGATTCAAGGAAGCAGTAGATTTCTGTGTCTTTGTCAAACTCTTCTGTTAAACCGACCGTTCCATTGCAATAATCATTTTTTGACCAGAATCTTGATTTCTTAATGATTTCGCCGCCTGATATGAATCCCAATTTCATTGTGCTGTCAGAGCTGAACTTACCGCTCTTAGAGATAGTCAGCGATACATGGTCGCGCCCCTTATTGTATTCCGCCAAAAACGGTTTGCCGTCATCGTCGGTTACTATAACTTTGCCTTTAAATGCGAACTGCTTGGCGTCGGATATCTTCAAATAGCAAATGCCGTTTTCATCCGGTTCAAGATCGGTATAGTCCTCGGTGTTAAGACCGCTGAACTCTGAAGCTGATATGCATTTAACCAAGCAGTTTGACTCGTCCCACGATGCATCCACTTTGTGATACCCATACATTTTAGCTGATATTTTTTGCGGATAGCTAAGATATATCGGCTCAACGGTAACATCCGGCTCCTGTCTCACAGTAGTTCTGACAATCTCATCCTGCTCCTTGGCAACCGGTTTGGTAAACGCGCAAAGAGCTGTAGTAACCGCAATAGCCGCCGCAATCGTCACAGACAACGCGCTTAATTTCTTATATTTCATAATTGCCACTATCCTTTCTTCAATAGTACTTGTTTTCAAATTGCTTAAAAGGAGGCTGCTTGCTCCGGCTTCGGTCAGTATGAGGGTTTTTGCATAGCCTGCTCTTTCGCTTCTGCCCAAGGTGTGGATAACGTCCTCGTCGCAGGCAAGCTCAATGTCCTTGGCGGCAGCCTTAAACATTATCCAAACCAGCGGATTAAACCAGTGCAGACAAAGTGCAAGTGCAAGCACAAGTTTTAAAGCCGAGTCAAAATACCGTATGTGCATATATTCATGTGTGAGTATATAGTTCAATGTTTCTTTCGTGCTGCTGTCAGCCGCTTTTGTTATGACTATCACCGGTCTGAACACGCCGTAGGTCAGGGGAGAGCCAATGTTATCGCAAACTCTTACCCTGATGCGCCTGAGCGTTTTGCAACGGTCAAGCCATTCCAAAGCATACGGATTTGTGCATTCTCTGCCTTTTCCTATTTTTCTGAGACTTTTAACAAGGTCATGCCCGAAGAACGCCAGCATAGCCGCTGCTCCCAAAAGCCATACCGCAACCAGACAGGCTTTTAGCGGAAACTTTACAACCTTTTCGCGTGGACTTGCATTCGGTTCAACCATTGTATCATTTTGATCGCTCGACGGTCGGACACCCGATTCGTAAGGCGCAATAGCCGCAATATCATCCGCGCTGTCAACAGGGATAATCACTTCGGCGGATTCCGCTGCGCAGACGGCTTTCTCCGAAGCAAGCACCGGAAGCTCCAGCGAAAAGGGAATAATCAGCCGCAGTGCACACACCGCCCACAGCACGGTTATAACCCGCCTCGGAAGCCGCCTTGCCAACGCTTTGCGAGTAAGCAGTATTAAAAGAATCAGCAGCCCGCAGCCCAGACTCAGCGTAAGCAGGCTCATTTTAAATCACCGTCTGCAAGCTCGTCAACCATTTTGTTTAGCCTTTCAACCTGCTCCTTTGTAAGCTTTCCGCTTGATATCATCGAAGCAAAAAGCAGATCGGATGAGCCGCCGAAAAGCCTGTTTAAAAGCTCCTCGGTTTCGCTGCGCCTTACCGTCTCGCGGTCAATTGCTGCATGACAGATAAAGTTAGGCTCGCTGCGCTCAATCGCTCCCTTTGCTATGCACTTTTTTATTACGGTGTAGGTGGTGTTTTTGTTCCATCCGATTTCCTTTGCGAGGATATCGGATATCTCCTTTGCGGATTTGTCGCCGCCGTCCCAAAGAACCTCCATCACCTTAAGCTCCGAGTTGAACAGCTTGTTGTCCATTTAAATGTCCTCCTTTTACTTGTGTACTATTGCAATAGTCTAATACTATACTATCACAATAGTCTGAAAATGTCAAGACTATTACAGTAGTCTAATTGTAAATTTTCTGTTAATAGCAAAAATTGCAATCATCAGTGCAATATTTTTTCGTGATATTTTGTTTTACAGAATGAAAGACGCATGAAAATACAATCCAAAAGGAGTAACATAAAATGAAAACAACCAAGAAAATTCTATCCATGCTTTTGGCTTTCGCCATGATTTGCACGCTTTTAGCTGCATGCGGGACTGATACTCCCAACGGCTCAGTCACCGACTCAAACGGCGGGGAGGGGAACAACGCTGATGTTGTTGACACTCCCGTCGACGCTCCCATAGACCAAAATCCCGACACCGACCCACCCGAGGATCACCCGGACGACTCGGAGGTTGACGCCTTTGATGAGGTTGATCCCGCAACCATCGAAAATGCGGTAATAGTCAGCGCAACCAAGTTCGCCGAATCGGAAGAAATAGGCTTCTCCTGCGCGGCGATAATCGAGGTCTATCCGGGCGGATATTCTCCTTTTACCTTCAGCGTCCCGACAAGCGCGATTGAGGGCGAATACGATCCCGAAAAGCTTGAAGACCTCACCGGAGCAATAGTCAATATCGACTTCGACGGAGTTTTTATGGAGTCCTACCCTATGCAAATCGGTGGAGTTACCAAGGTTTCGATAACCGGCGAAAAAGCTGATGATGATACCATGAACGAGTGCAAATCCGGTTTTGTTTTTGATAGCTGCATCGAGGAGAATATGTACATCTGCGAGGGCTGGATAGTCAAGGCGGAAATGGCTTCCGACGATTCGGGCAACGCCGTTATCTACGCGATGGTTCAGCTCGGCGAGTGCGGAGTAAAGGATTATGTAAAGCTTGGCTTTCCCGCCGAAAAGATTCGCAATGAAGCGGGCGAGACTGTAGACTTAGAAAGCATAGCGCAGGGCACCTGCTTCGAGTTCGCCTACGATGGAAGCATGATATCATCCTCAGACGGCAAGGCAATATTTGAAATCAACTGGACTGACATGGATTATGTAACCATAGGCACGGAAAACGTCGGATACACTGCCGAGCAGTATGCAGAGTTCTTAGCATATTTCGAGATTGATAAGTAATTATATCTGCAAATATAAAAAAATATTAAACCTCAAAAATCCAAACAAGTTCATATAACTTATTGCTATCTTTAGCGATATGTGCTAAAATCCAAGTATGGAATTATTAATTCCGAACTTGGATTTTTATTTTTAGAAAGGCAGTGCGCATATGGATTTGACGAAAATTTCCGCCCCCGGCTCGGATAAAAGCCGCATGATTTACCACGAGGACTTTGAAGCCCTGCACATCAACACTCTCCCCAAACGCAGCTATTTTGTCCCCTTTGCAAAGGACCAGAACCCCTTTGAAGCAAGGGAAACATCCCAAAGATTTGAGTTGCTTAACGGCGATTGGAGCTTCAAATATCTCCCGTCGGTAATAGATTTGGAGGACGATTTTACATCGTCGGTATATGAAAATACTATACCTGTTCCCTCAAACTGGCAGCTTCACGGCTATGACAGGGCGCAGTATACAAATGTTGTCTACCCGATTCCGTTCGACCCGCCCTATGTCCCCGACGATAACCCAGTTGGCATATACTATCGCTCGTATAACTACAAGCCCGACGGCATGAAGCGTATACTTGTGTTCGAGGGTGTAGACAGCTGCCTGTATCTCTATGTAAACCACAGCTTTGTGGGCTACACACAGGTTTCGCACTCAACCAACGAATTTGATATCACACCTTATCTTGCCGAGGGCGAGAACAGAATAACCTGCGTCGTCCTTAAATGGTGCGACGGCACGTACTTAGAGGATCAGGACAAAATCCGTCTGAACGGCATTTTCAGGGACGTTTACGTTTTATCCCGCCCCGAAGCAATGCTTAAGGATTATCGCGTAAAAACAATTTTAGACCTTGAAAACGGCACGGCAGAGCTAAAAGTCTCGGTCAAGGGAGCAGATGCTCATATCGCTCTTAAGGACAGAGACGGCAATCTTATCTGCGAGGGCGAAGCGCCCGACGGCGGCGAATTTACCGCCAATGTGGACAGCCCCGCGCTCTGGACAGCCGAGACACCTTATTTATATAACCTGACGATTGATACAGACAATGAGCTTATTGGCGAAAAGGTTGGCTTCCGCGATGTCTGCGTTAAAAACAGCACCGTTCTGGTAAACGGCAAGCTTGTCAAGTTCCGCGGCGTAAACCGTCACGACAGCTATGCCGATACCGGCTACTATGCACCGTATGAAAAGCTCGTCAAGGATATTGTCATGATGAAGCAGTTTAACATAAACGCCGTGCGCACCTCGCACTATCCCAACTCACCGCTGTTCTGCAAGCTCTGCGACGAATACGGTCTTTATGTGATAGATGAAGCCGACTATGAAGCCCACGGCTGTGTTGAAATCCCCCGCGGCTGGCGGAATCTGTATGAGGATTATAAGTCGATATCCCTTATTTCCATGGATACCCGCTTTAAAAAAGCCATTGTGGACAGGGGAGAGTCGTTAGCCGAAAGGGATAAAAACCGCCCCTGTGTTCTGTTCTGGTCGATGGGCAACGAGGCAGGCTACGGCGAAAACGTGCTTGCCGAAGCCAACAGAATAAGGGAAATCGACGATACAAGGCTTCTGCATTACGAAAGCGTTGCCCACGCCTTGGATGATACCCCCGATGTTTTCGACGTTGTTTCACGGATGTACCCATGGGATGGCGAATTTGAGTGGAGAAAGAACGACGAAAAGGATAAGCGTCCGTTCATCCTCTGCGAATATTGCCACGCAATGGGCAACGGTCCCGGAGACTTGGAGGACTACCACGAAAACTTCTATCTTAGCGATAAGTTCTCAGGCGGCTTTATCTGGGAATGGTGCGACCACGGAATGATAATAGGCTATACCGCCGACGGCAAGCCAAAATACGGCTACGGTGGAGATTACGGCGAACGCCACAACGACGGCAACTTCTGCATGGACGGTCTTATTTACCCCGACAGAACCCCGCATACCGGTCTGCGCGAGGCTAAGCAGGTCTACCGTCCGGTAAGAGTTTCCGCAACCGACAATTCCGGCGTTTTTGAAATAAAGAATTATCTTAACTTTGTAGACGCAGGCGATATCCTCAGCGGCGAATACGAGATTGCCGACAGCGGCAGGATAATCTCAAAAGGGAACTTTGATTTCAGCGTGAAGCCGCTTGAAACCACTCTTGTAACAATCCCCGAAGCGGCGCAGACTGACGGCGAAAGCGTTTATATCAGATTCATTTTCATAGCCAAGAATGCCACCTCATGGTGCGAAAAGGGCTTTGAAGTCTGCTTTGATCAGGTCTGCATAGCCGAAAAGAACGTCAAGCCCCAGCCTGTAATGCTTGAAGCTCCTGTTGAAATCTGCAACGAGCCGCTTAAGGTCAGTGTAACCGCAAACGGAATATCATATGTCTTCGATAAGAGAAAGGCCGAGATAGTCTCGATAATCAAGAACTGCAAAGAGCTTATCGACCGCCCGATATCACTTAACTTCTTCCGTGCTCCTACCGACAACGATAATCAGCGCGGCAACTGGTACCGCGCGCATCTCAATGATTATATCGTGAAGGTTTATAATGCCGATGTCACAGCTGAAAATAGTTGTGCAAAGGTGGAGTTTTACGAGAGCTTCGGATGGAGTATGCATCAGCCCTTTGCAAAGGCTCATACCGTCTACACCGTTTATTCCGACGGCACGCTGGAGATATCGAGCGAGCTTGAAACCTCGAATAAGGTCGAGCAGCTGCCGCGCTTTGGAATAAGGCTGTTTGTAAATAAATCCTTTGATACCGCCGAGTACTACGGCTACGGTCCTTACGAAAGCTATATCGACAAGCACAGAGCCTCGTATATCGGTCTTTTCAAAGACAAGATTGCCAATATGCACGAGGACTATATCCGCCCGCAGGAAAATTCCTCCCACTGGGGCTGCAAGCATGCAAGCGTCACAAACGGCGAAACCACCATCCGCTTTGAAGCCGAGGGCGATTTCAGCTTCAACGCAAGCGTATACACTCAGGAAGAGCTTGCCGGCAAGCGTCATAACTTCGAGCTTGAGCAGTGCAAGTCAAACGTCATCTGCGTGGACAGTGCCATGGCAGGCGTAGGCTCAAATTCCTGCGGTCCTGAGCTGAGGGAAAAATACAGAATCCCGCTTCCCAACGTTTCCATGAATATACGAATGTTTATTAAGTGATACATAAAGGAGGACGTATGAAAAAGCGTATTATTGCTATGATTTTATGTGTAATGACAGCTCTTTGCGGCTGCGGGCAGACAAATAGCACTCCCGAATTTGACAAGTCGGTCAGCATGACTGCAAGCGAGGTTGCCGAACGCATGGGAATAGGTCTGAACATAGGCAATACCATGGAGGCGTATGAATCAACTAACTGTGAAAAGTCATCATACGAATGGATTCCAATCTGCGGTGATAACACCCCCGAGGACTATGAAACCCGCTGGGGAGCAGTTGTAACCACTCAGAAGATTATCAACGGCATCAAGGCGGAGGGATTCAACACCATCCGTATCCCTGTATTCTGGGGCAACATGATGGAAAACGACGGAACGTGGACTATCAATCCCGACTACCTCGAAAGAGTCAAAGAAATAGTCGATTACTGCATGAAGGCGGATATGTTTGCTGTTGTAAACTGCCACCACTTCGACGAGTTCATCATCCGCAGAAACAACGTTGAAGAATGCAAAGAGATATTTACCACTCTCTGGACTCAGATAGCCGATTACTTCAAGGATTACCCCTACACCCTTGTTTTCGAGGGCTTTAACGAGTATCTCGGCGGAAGCCAGTTCAACGAAAAAGGGAAATTGGTTGATCCCGGTCTGGATTCCGGCTATGATATGACAAACACCTGCAATCAGGCGTTTGTAGACGCGGTAAGAGCCACCGGCTCGAACAACGCCGACCGCGTTCTGATAGTCTCCGGCTACAACACCAATATCGACCGCACAACATCACCTCGCTTTAAGATGCCCACCGATTCGGTTGAGGACAAACTTATGGTTTCGGTCCATTATGTCGACAACGCCATGTACTGGTCAAACTCCATCGGCAATCAGCGCTGGCTCGATTATACCGACTCGCAGTGCAAGCTGCTTGAGGAGGCTTTCACAAGTAAGGGCATACCTGTTTTTCTGGGAGAGACAACAGCACAGTACCCCACCGACAGATTTGCGTTTGACGCTGTTCACACCGATTCCGCCGAGTGCCTTGAAATAGTTCTGGATAAGCTTAAGGAAAAAGGCTTTGTTCCGGTTATATGGGACACCTGCAACGACTTCTATTCAAGAACAGACTGCAAAATCATCAAAGATGCAAACGCGGAGGTTGTTCACAACTATACAAAATAACAGGCTAAAATTCTGCGGTTTCTCTGAAAAAATCAGGGAAACCGCATTTTTTATCAAAACTGTAGAAATCCTTTAAGATATATGCTATAATTATATAAATACGTCAGCCGACTTAACCTGCGGCTGTATATCCGGAGGATTATTATGCAAACCAACGTCAACCATTCGACTATTGCCAGCGAGCTTTTTATGCAGGGCTGTAACTGCTCTCAGGCGGTGTTCGCCGCTTTTTCTGATTTGACCGGATTGGAACGCGACTTCGCCCTGTGCATATCCTCTTCCTTCGGCGGGGGAATGGGAAGACTGCGCGAGGTCTGCGGAGCCTTCAGCGGAATACTGATGGTTGCGGGATGTCTATATGGCTATAGCGACGTTTCACAGCCTTCGCTGAAAAATCAGCATTACCGCCTTGTGCAGGAGCTTGCCGCGCGATTTAAGGCAGAGACCGGCTCGCTGATATGTCGCGAGCATTTGGGTCTTGCGGGAGCTTCCACGCCCGATTCACCGGTGCGCACCGCAGAGTTTTACAAAACCCGCCCATGCGCAAAGCTTATTGAAACAGCTGCGCGGATCATGGACGAATATATAAGCGAGCATCCGTATGACCGATAAGCAAAGATTTGATGAGCTGACAAAGCTTTCGCCGCAGGAGCTTCACATAAAAGCAGGCGTCGGCACGCTTTCGGAGAAGTATCTCCACGCGCTGTTAAAGAGGTATTTCGAGCCGGACACCGACTACCATGAGGTCGGAATAGATCGCTTCACTGCCGACATATGTCGGGATATGCAGATAATCGAAATACAAACCCGCGCTTTGGGCAGACTCCGCGAAAAGCTGGAATACTATCTTCTGGAGGGGTATAAGGTCAAGGTGGTTTATCCCATCCCTCGTATAAAATGGCTGTCGTGGATAGACCCCGATACCGGCGAGGCATCTCCAAAGCACCGCTCACCCAAAACTGGCAGCTTTTACGACTGCTTCTGGGAGCTTTATAACATCAAGTATTTTCTGGACTGGGACAATCTCAGCGTCGAGCTTATGCTGATCGATGTTATGGATTACAAAAACCTCAACGGCTACGGCAAGCGAAGAAAACGCCGTGCAACAAGGCAGGAAAGAATCCCCACCGCGCTTTATGATACGCTTATACTAAACAGTCCCAAGGACTATTTAAAGCTTGTACCCGATGAGCTGCCGGAGATTTTCACAAAGGATGAATACGCAAAAGCGGCAAAGTTAAGCCCTGAGATTGCATATTCGGGGCTGAATATACTGCAATACCTTGAAGTAGTAGAGCTTGCCGGCAAGGACGGCAGAAAGAAATTATACAGGAGGCGGCAAACGCAATGAAGATTAAAGTCAAAAAGATGGATTATGATGAGGTGCTTAAACAGCCGGCGTTTAAAAAGCTCCCGCCGAGAAAACCGTCGATACTATTCAGAACGCTGTTAAAGCTTCTTTCGTCTTCCGACTTAAAGGCTACCAACTTTACATACACACAGACCGGCATGGAGCGTCTCGGCAAAAACGAGCCTGCGCTTATCCTTATGAACCATTCCAGCTTTATAGATTTAAAGATTGCTTCCACAATTCTTTGTCCCAGACCCTTCAATATCGTCTGCACCTCCGACGGCTTTGTGGGCAAAGAGTGGCTGATGCGAAGAATCGGCTGTATACCTACAAACAAGTTCGTCACCGACGCTCAGCTTGTGCGGGATATCCTTTATGCCTTAAAGACCAATCACTGCTCGGTGCTGATGTACCCCGAAGCAAGCTACAGCTTCGACGGCACGGCGACCCCACTCCCCGAAAGCTTAGGAAAGTGCCTAAAGCTGCTGGGTGTGCCGGTTATAATGATAAGAACCTACGGCGCGTTCTCCCGCGACCCTTTGTATAACGGCTTGCGGCTTAGAAACGTCGATGTTTCCTGCGATATGGAATACGTCCTATCTCCCGAGGATATCGACAATATGACCGTTGATGAGCTTAACGGCAAGCTTAACGAGCTGTTCACCTTCGACAACTTTGAGTGGCAGATAGAAAACAAGGTCAGAATTACCGAACCCACAAGGGCAGAAGGTCTGAACCGCGTTTTGTACAAATGTCCGGAATGTCTTGCCGAGGGAAGCATGATTGCAAAAGGAACTGCAATCAGCTGTGACAAATGCGGCTGCGAATACGAGCTGAGCGAATACGGCGAGCTTATACGCAGCAACGGAAAAGCAAGGTTTTCAACCGTCCCCAAGTGGTACCGCTGGGAGCGGGATTGCGTCAGGGACGAAATCCTTTACAACAGCTACAAGCTGGATGTTCCTGTCGAGATTCTTATGATGGTGAACACCGACTGCATATACGACGTCGGCGAGGGCAGGCTTGTCCACGACGAAAACGGCTTTCAACTCACCGGCTGCGGCGGCAGACTTGACTATTCCCAAAAGCCCACAGCGTCCTACAGCCTGTATTCCGATTATTTCTGGTACGAAATAGGGGACATGATCTGCATAGGAAACAAAAAAGTGCTGTATTACTGCTTCCCTAAGTGTGAGGGGGATGTCGTCGCGAAAACAAGGCTTGCGGCAGAAGAAATGTACAAGCTGGCAAGGACAAAATCGGTCAGCAGAATCAAATAAATGTTAAAGAGTCGGTTCGTCCGGCTCTTTATTTTTTATATTTTTTCGTTCTGCCTATTGACAAAGTAACATTGTTATGTTATACTATCATCAAGACGTAACACTGTTACGAAAAAGGAGGCTGGTATTTTGGGCAATCTCATATCAAAAAAGGAACTGCTGTCAAGATACAATATATCCTACGGAACGCTGTACAGATGGAAGCGCATGGGTCTGATACCAGACGATTGGCTGGTCAAAAAGTCCACTTATACAGGGCAGGAAACTTTTTTTGACGAGCAGCAAATTTGCGAAAGGGTAGAGGCGATAATCGCGCGCAAAGACTCTGAATCGCTTGAGGATATAGCGAAAGAGCTTTTAAACAAGGCGGAAAGCGAAACCAAGCTGAAAATAATATCGAGATACGGAAACAAGGAATATGCTGTTTCCGATATATCCGATATTGTTTTCATTGAAAACGGAAAAGAGACAAGCATATTGGAAAGTATTAATGCAATAGTCAAACAAATTAAGAATCAGGAGGATTGATTTTATGAGCGAATTAAATTCGGTGAGAATATCAGGAAGCGGCTGCTGCGGCGGCGGTGAATACTCCGAGGTAAGAATAAGCGGCTCGGGAAAGATAACCGGCGACGTAAAGTGCGATTCAATGCACATTTCAGGCTCTGGAAAGATTGAGGGCGAGGTCGACTGCAAAAACGACATCCGCATATCCGGCTCCGGCAGGATTGATAAGGATATTAAGTGTGATACGTTGCATATTTCCGGCGCGGCAAAGGCGACAAGCGTTAAGGCAAAGAAGGTTCATATTTCCGGCTCCTGCTCAACCGAGGGCAAAATCGAGGCTGACGAAATCAAAATATCCGGCGTACTCAGCGCGGGCGGTGATATCTGCGGAGAGACCGTTCAAGTCAGCGGTGGAATCAAAACCTCACACCTTTTAAGCGGCGAAACCGTGGATATAAAGTTCAGTGCCAATAATTGCATTATCGGAGAAATCGGCGGCGGAACAATAACCGTCCGCCCGGGGGATTATGTTAACCGTTCTTTCGGCGGGCTGTTTCAATTCATGCGGAAGTGCTCGGATGATTATGCGCCGAGCGGCAAAAAAAGCGGCTATACTGCGCAGATCGGCTCGATAGAGGGCGACGATATCACCGTTCAGGACTGTATTGTGGACACCATACGCGGCACAAAGGTGACAATAATGTCCGGTTGCGAGGTTAAAAGGGTGGAGTACAGCGGCGAGCTTACCGTCGAGGGCGGCGCAAAGGTCGAGGAGCAGATAAAGATATAAAATAGAACAAGGCAGGGTGAAAATATCACTCTGCCTTAATTTATTGCATGACTAATCAGTCAAATTCCTTCCAGAAGTTCTTGACAGCCGCTTCATATCCTTCTCTGTCAATAACGCAGCTCATGCCGTGATCTGCTCCCGGAACTATAAGAAGTCTTTTGGGAGAAGCGCACGCCAGATAGTTGCGATAGGTCATCTCAATGGGAACAAAGTGGTCGTCCGTTCCGTGAATGAACAGTACCGGAATTTTGCATTGGCGCAGTGCGTCAATGGTGGAATAGCTCGACTCGGCATACTGGTTTTTGCGCTCGTATATAGCGGAGGCAAGCCCTTTGTGAATGTTGTAGTTGATGTGAAGATTGTCGTTTACTACGTGATTCCATATTTCATCCGGGGATGTAAATGCGCAGTCGGCTATGATTCCGTGAACGCTTTCTGGAAGCTTAAGTCCGCCTGCCATTAAAACTGTAGTCGCGCCCATTGATACTCCGCACAGATATACGGGAAGCGTCTTGGATTTGTTGTCTATTACCCATTGCGCCCAGTCTAAACAGTCGTATCTTTCGATAACTCCGAAGCCCATATGGTCACCACCACTGTTGTTCTGTCCGCGCTGTTCGGCAAACAGTACCGAGCAGTCGTTATCATGTAAGAAATCAGCCATAAGCCCGAAATCGCTTGACCACGAAGACCTCCAGCCGTGCATTGCAACAACGATTCGTTTTGGATTCTGTGCAGGATACCAATGTCCTACAAGCGTGATATCGTCAAACCCTTGTATTTCCACCCGCTCGGTTGGGGCGGCTTCAAGCTTTGCCGCAGCATCAGCCACCCGCTTGAATACCTCCTCGCTGATAAGCGAGCCGGCAATGCGGTTGGTGGCGTGAGTCATCATTTTCGGACCCTCGCGGTCAATAGCCGTCTTCATAAGGAACTTGGTCGTAAGGTATGCGGCAGTCCCGAATACGGCAGTAGCACCGAGAACGGCTCCTGAGGCAATCAGAATCTTGTTTTTGTCTGGTTTCATTATAATATCAATCCTTTCAGCGGGGTCAATGGGCATTTAAGGTTAGTATCACAAAAGGAAAATGATTATCCTTTTTGTGGTACTGCCCTAAGTATACTACATTATTGTGGAGAATAAAAGTGAAACAACGGCAAATGCAGTGAAATATTGCTATTTTTTCGCTTTTGACTGGAGCCATGGGGCGTAGTCTCCCCAGAAGTAGTCGCCGATATACTCTTCATAAAGCTCCGAATCCACATATATAGCAAGCCTTTGCTGACCTCCGGCGACAAACAGCTCTTCGGATGTGTTGTTGGGAACGGATATGTCCTCCGCACTCCTGCCGTCGGGAATGATTATTTCGGTTATCTGCGAGCCACTGAGTGCACCGCCGTCCAGCCTTGAAATATTTACGCCTAAGGTAAGCTTTAAGCAGGACGAGCCTTCAAACGCGCCCTTTGAAACGGTGGAAACAGCTGCGCCGTCGGTGAAATCGGGGATAGTAAGTTCCTTCAGAGCCTTGCCCTCGTCGGTAAGACCAACTACCTTCCAAGAACCGTCCTCAGCCGCTTCAAGCAGGAAATAGATGTTCTCCTGTTCCGCCTGATTCATGTCCTGCTCATCCTTAGGTCTGTGACCGGAAGGAGAGGGAAGCTCGCTGATGGCAAGGGTGATGTCGCTTCTGCCAAGCTCGCGCTTTATATCGTCAATCAGCTTGACGGTGCGCACCGTAACGCCGGAGTTGTTCAGGTGAAATTCCGAGTCGAAGAAATAGCCGTCGTCCATGATGTAATCAAACACATTGCTTATAACCTTGCAGTTAAGATTCAGGCAGAGATTTTTGTAGAAGCTCCGTATGGATTCGTCGGTGTTGCTATCAAAGACTGCTTTTTCGTTCATTGGCGGGAAGCTGAAATAAACCTCGCCCCCACGTGAGCGGATGAAAGCGGTGTACTCGTTGACGCATTCTATAAATTCCTCGTATTCGGTGATGTCTCCGTTCTCAAAATCTGCCGTAAAGTCAAGCTTTATGGGATTTCCGTAGCCAGAAAGCTCGTTATAAGGGCGGTCGAATACGTTGTCGCCGTACTCGTTGAAGTTTTCCTTTTTGTATGCGCCATGATTTACAGGTCGTTCGCCGCTGATAAGATATCTGAGCTTACTTGATCCAACCTTCCACGCCGCGCCGACAATCGAGCCGTAATTGTCTTTATCCACATAGGCGAGCATGGAAAAACTTCCGTCCATCGCCTCCAAAGCGGTTTCCGAGCCGAAGTATAAGGAAAGAGTCTGCGCGCTCATCTCGGGTGCGAGGATGAATATGTCGCCCTCGTTTACCGAAGCGCGGCTCAAATCCATCATCAGCTTTGTGCCAAGGTCGGCGTACAGCCCAAAGTTGACGACATCATAGCCCAGCTCGTCCTCAATCATCCTGCTGTCCAAGCCGAACGCCACCGAGCTTCCGCCTACGATGACTATTTTCTTGCTTTCGATACTGCACAGTCTGTCATTTTTTTCTGAGAGTTCTCCGACAAAAGTATCATCATATACAGCGGGAAGCGCAAACACCGCCGCGAATACCATCACAAAAGGAATTAAAAACACCGCAAGCATAGCCGCAAAGGTCTTAATAAATTTCTTATTCATTTCAAGACCTCCTTAAAATTGGAAATAGATGAACGAGCTTGCGCCGCCCGAACTCAGGAGCAAAAGCCAAGCAACGGCAACAGTCCAGCAAAGAACAATGTATACAAAGCCCGAAGCGAATGTTCCTTTGTATTCGCCGCTCGGAGAGTTTCTGAGTGCTATATGCAAATCAAGCTGTTTTACTATGTATATCATCAGGACTATAGAGATAATCTTAACCCAGTCCAAGCTGAGAGCACTCAAAGACGCGCCTATTTGCAGACCCGACCATCCCGAAAACAGCGTTTTGTAAAGCGAAATCATGTCGGAAGTTGAATTAGCTCTGAACGCCACCCACGCTATAAGCACAAGCAGGAATGTGACAACCCGCTTGAACAGCACCGCCGTAGCCGAGGTCTGGCTGATTTTAAGCTTATCCCAAAGTCTCGCGCGAAGTCTTGAGGTGATGTGTCCGATTATCTGGTATACCCCGTGCATAACTCCCCAGATAACATATGTCCACGCCGCACCGTGCCATATTCCCGAAAGCAGGAAGACTATAAATATGTTGGCATAGTGCTTAGCCCTCGAACATCTCGAACCGCCAAGAGGGATATATACGTAATCGGTAAACCACGACGTCAGCGAGATGTGCCATCTGCGCCAGAAATCACGTATGTTTGTGGCACTGTAGGGGTCTTTAAAGTTCTGCATAAGGTTTATGCCCATTATTTTGGCACAGCCTATTGCTATGTCGGTATAGCCTGAAAAGTCGCAGTAAATCTGAACCGAAAACAGCGCGGTTGCAATTAAAACCGTAAAGCCGTTGAAAAGCTCTGTGCCGCCGTTCGATACCGAGGAGTAAACAAGGTCTACCACCCGCGAAATCTGATCCGCGACAGCAATCTTTTTAAAGAAGCCCACTGCCATCATCTTAAGTCCCATGCTTGTCATGTAAGGGGAAGGGTGATTGTCCGCACGAAGCTGAGGCAGGAGGTTTTCGGGACGTTCAATCGGTCCCGCGACAAGCTGAGGGAAGTACGAAACGTAAAGCGCATAATATCCAAAGTGCCGCTCCGCCTTCATCTTACCGCGGTAGACGTCTATTACGTATGAAAGCGTCTGGAATGTGTAGAAGGATATTCCCACGGGAAGCATCAAATCAAGCGAGAACCTAAGGTCTGCCCCGAAAAGATTTATCAGCGAGCATACGCTGACTGCAAGGAAGTTAAAATATTTGAAGAAGAACAAAACCCCAAGGCTTGCCACAGCCGCTGTTATCGCCAACAGCCTTTTAATGCCCTGCTTTTTTGCTTTTTCAATTCCCAATGCGCAGACATAGGATATCAGAGTTGTGAAGAGTATCAGGTAGATAAGATCCGCCTGCCAGCTCATATAGAAGAAATAGCTTGCGGCAAGAAGCATAACCCAGCGCGCCCGTTTTGGAAGCACCCGATACAAAATCAGCACTATTGGGAAGAATATCAGGAATGCAAACGAATTGAATACCATGCGCTATTCTCCCTTCTCCAAGCCGTTTTTGCCGGAGCTTTTGGCTTTATTCGCAATAGACCGACACAAAAGTGCCGCCGAAAGGCTTATCAAAAGAGCCAAAAACAGCTCGCTGACGTCAGCTTCGCACATAAACATGGTAAAGAACAAAGCTATGTGTATGCCTGCGTTTGCTATAGCAGGAATAATTTCAGCCTTACGCCCACATAAAAGCCGTGTGCATGCATGAAGCGCGATAGTAAGCGCAATCAACGCCCAGAACCATATCGTTCCTAAAACTTTATATTCGTTCATAGTCATTCACCACGCTCCTTTTCCAGCTGAGCCTTAATGTCTTCGGCGAGATTCTGGGTGCGTATCTGCGCGCCCTCGTCGTTTAAATGCCATTCCGAATCGAAGAAGTATTTGTGCTCCATAACGTATGTCCCGACGTTTGAAATAACAGGATAGTCAAGCTTGTCGGCGCAGCTGTCGGTAAATCTGTCGTATTCCGACTGAGTGGTGGCGCTTTTGTGAAGCCTTGCCTTGTCGTAGGTGCCGAAGCTCATGTAAAGCTTAGCGCCTTTTGCCCTGTAGATTTTGTATATTTCATTGAGATTCTCATGATTAAGCTTGTTATAGCTGAAGCCCTGAGCAGCACCTCCGAAGCTTCCGCGCACGCTCTTGCGGACGGTGGAGCGGTCGCCGTACTTGTTCATTTCGGTCGGCAGCTGATATTCCTTGCCGCTCTGATGGATAGCAGGAACCAGCGAGCTGTCCTGCGGGTTGCCCACCTGAAATTCGCGGAAGGACTCCCAAAAGCCGGTGTATTTTGAGATGTCAGCGTCCCTGAAAATGTCGTAGCACTGCTCGTTTCCGCGGAACATCTTTGCGTGGAGCTTGTTTGAACCCATTGATGATGAATCAAAGAACTCCGGCGCGTGTACAACGATATCGCCCTTTGATACGTACTTCGATATGACATCTAAGAAGAACAGCGAGGGGTTTGCAACGTTTGTGCCGTAGTTGATAACGCTGTAGCCGGGCATAAGCTTTTCAAACAGCGCAGAATCCAAGCCGTTTAATGAGGACGAGCCGGAAACCACAACAATCTTTTTGCCCTGCGCCTGCCGCAGCCGCTCATATTTTATGCAGAACGAGCCTTCAATCGCTCCCGAATATACCGGCAGCCGCTGCGAGTTTAAAATAACAGTTTTAACGTTCGGGTTAAAGCTTTTGTCCCATACCGAAACAACCGAGTCGAAGAAAACGACCTCGCGCAGAGCTTCGCAGTCAGAAAATGCGCCTAGCTGAATGTTTTTTACGGTTCTCGGAATAACAACTCGTTCGATTCCGCCCGAAAATGCTCCGCCTGCGATTTCCATAACCTTTAGTCCGTCTATTTCCTCCGGAATAACTACAGTGCTGTCTGAGCCATTATATCCCGTGATTTTTATGCCATCCTCCGATTTTTTTCTCTGGTCGAGCTTGCCCCAGTTGTAGCTTGAATCGCTGATATAGCTGATTTTCTCAGATGAATATTTAAAGTCGGAAGCGGGCGTTTCCTTCGCCCAGACTGCGTATAAGTCCAAAGAACCGTTGTCAGCCCTGCACACTCCGCCCATGTTGGCAAACCCGGGAATGTCGTTGCAGGACTCATAGTCGGAGTACTCCGCCGGCTCGGTGCTGTAGCCAATGCAGGAGTATCCCTTGCGATAAAAGCTTCCGTCTGCGTGAAGGGTCTGCTGCATGGAAAAGGTGTCGCTGTATTGCTTGGTGACGCTCAGGCTGTCTGCGCCGTCAGCGGTAACGCCGCCGTTCAGATGGTATGTGATGGTATAGTCGGAAAAGCCGGAGAAGTTTGCGTATACCGAGCGGTTTTCGCTTATTCTGAAGGTGTATTCTGCATCCTCGCTTAAAAGCGTACCGCCTTCCGAGAGGAATCCGCCCTCCGACCATCCCTCAAAGCTTAGGTTTTCTGTTTCGACCGCGCAGACCTTAACGTCCGCAGGATAGGCAAACAGCTCGCCGGACACTATTACCTCGGCAGACTCCACGCTCTTTTTCACGCTGAGCCGGAATACCTCCGATTCCTTTGCAACTATCATGTCAACGGTAGCCGGCGCGATAACGTCGTCCAGTCGAAGCCGCCCGCGCTCCTCGTCAAATTCAGCGTCTGCGGTGTTGCCTATGTAGATATATCCTTCGTTTAAGGTAACTTTAAAGCTTACGTTTCTGCCCGCCTTAACGTCGGCAATGTTGTCGCCCTCGATGGTTATGCCTTCGCATGGGCGGAGCATTACTCTTACAGTATAATCCTCGCGCTTGTCAGGCTTTTGAGCGCAGCCGCACATCAAAAGTGCGAATATAGCAATCACCGTCAGCAGCCGTATAAATTGATGTTTCATATGCTTTTCTCCAATCAGGGAATCTTCTACATCAAATTTAACACCTAATTAAAGTCTGTGTCAACCGGTTTTGTGAACTGTGCCAAGATTGTCCGTTATTTTTAAATTTTTGACTATGCCCCGCAACGGTTGCATTTTTCGCGCGACTGTGTTAGAATATATTTGCATATTATCATTATGAAAGGATGACTTGATAGTGTCAGATTTTAAAGCGGCTGCCGGAACCGGCGGGGAAGTGTATATCCCTTTGGATAAACGAAGCGGAAAGGCTTCTAACGTTTATTTTACCAGAGAGCTTTCGGCGGATGGTTTGATAAAAATCTACTCCGCGTTAAACGCCGAGCTTTCGGGCAGAGTTGCAATAAAGCTCCACACCGGTGAAAAGGACGGTCCCAATATAATCCCGCGCGAGTGGGTGAAAGAGCTTGTTGAGAATAAGCTTCCAAACGCTTCAATAGTCGAAACCAATACCTACTATGAGGGCGACCGCTATACAACGGCTCTCCACCGTGAAACCATTGCTCACAACGGCTGGACCTTCTGTCCGGTTGATATCATGGATGAGGACGGCACGGTTATGCTTCCGGTAAAGGGCGGCAAGTGGTTCCGCGAGATGTCAATGGGCAAAAATATTCTTAACTATGATTCAATGCTTGTTCTAACCCACTTTAAGGGACATACCAAGGGCGGTTTCGGCGGCTCCAACAAGAATATAGGCATAGGCTGTGCCGACGGCAGAATCGGCAAGGCAATGATTCACACAACGCCAGGCTCTTCGGATATGTGGGATATAGGCAAAGAGGAGTTTATGGAGCGGATGACCGAATCCGCAAAGGCGGTAGTAGACCACTTTGGCGAGAATATCCTGTTTATAAACGTGCTGCGGAATATGTCCGTCTCCTGCGACTGCGAGGGCGTTGAAGCCGAGCCGGTGGTAACTCCGAATATAGGTATTCTTGCCTCACGAGATATTCTTGCAATAGATCAAGCCTCGGTTGACCTTGTTTACGCACTTAATGAGGGCGACCGCCATGCACTCACCCAAAGAATGGAGACCCGCCACGGTCTTCGCCAGCTGACATACATGAAAGAGCTGAACATGGGTTCGGACGTCCCGCGGATTATAGATATAGACAACGGCGGCAAGGAGATATCTCCCAAGCAAGCTATTGCGGGTGTTAAGCCATTTGGAAGTATAAACAGCAGATGATCAACGATTTTTCAAAGGGCAGCGTCCGCAAAAGTATAATCTATCAGGCGCTGCCGCCGATATGTGCGCAGCTTGTCCAGCTGGCATATAACATAGTAGACAGAATATATATAGGTCACCTTTCGGACAGCGACAGCCTTGCGCTAACCGGAATAGGGCTTGTTTTCCCTATAACAACGCTGATTGCGGCGTTTACCAATCTGTTCGGAATGGGCGGCGCGCCGCTGTTCGCTATAGCAAGGGGCGAGGGAGAGGACAAAAAGGCGGAAAGAATTATGGGCAACACCTTTGCTCTTCTTTCACTCTGCTCGGTTGTTATAACTGTAATATGCTTTCTGTTTGCCAAGCCGGTTCTGTACCTTTTCGGAGCGGACGACGGCACCTATTTCTATGCAGGAAGCTATCTCAAAATTTATCTTGTGGGAACGCCTGCGCTGATGCTTGCAACAGGTCTTAACGGCTTTATAAACGCTCAGGGCTTTCCAAGAATAGGAATGTTCACAGTAGCCATAGGCGCGGTAATAAACCTC
>ENA-UOOC01000629-UOOC01000629.1-human-gut-metagenome-genome-assembly--contig:-C48old-NODE-629-length-33924-cov-22.287136_pt1 | contig 33924 bp, 30 predicted proteins | sample MGYA00242469_ERZ724016 | MGnify/ENA metagenome assembly ERZ724016 | reverse complement strand
TCTGCCACGGCGATGCCCTCGCTCTGGCCGATGACCGACAGGCCGATCTTGTTCACCTGTGCAAAGAACTCCTCCTGCGAGAGGGCGGTCTTTGTGCCGGGGACGCTCTCCATCTTGTCGATGGTGCCGCCGGTGTGGCCGAGGCCGCGGCCGCTCATCTTGGCAATTTTGACGCCGCAGGCCGCGACGATGGGCGCGATGACCAGCGTGGTCTTGTCGCCCACGCCGCCGGTGGAGTGCTTGTCCACCTTGATGCCCGGGATGGGCGAAAGGTCTACCATGACGCCGCTGTGGGCCATGACATCGGTCAGCTCAGCAGTCTCCTCGTCGGTCATGCCGCGCAGATAAACTGCCATCATCCAGGCCGCCATCTGGTAATCGGCCACCTCGCCGCTGACGAAGCCGTTGACGATGGCTTCCAACTCCTCGCGGCTGTGGGTGCCGCCGTCCCGCTTCTTGGCGATCAAATCGTAAATGCGCATAAGGTCACGCTCCTAAATCGTATTCTCCGCCGACGGCCCGGGCCGCTCTGCCCCGCCTCCGGCAATCGTATGACATTGTAATTCAAGTATAGCAAATTTTCCCGCAAAAGCAAGCGCCGTTTTGTGGAATCTGTTGAAAAAGAAGCAAAAAGGGCGCAGCCGCCCGGAAAAGCAGCTGCGCCCGGAAAATGCGCTCGAATCAGCGGGAACCCTTGTCGTAGGGGATGCCCTCGGCCTTGGGGGCCATGCTGTTCTTGGAGGTGAAAGCCAGAATGACCATGGATGCCACGAAGGGCATCATGTTGTAGATGTTGCTGGACCAGTGGAGCTGTGCGAGGAAGGTGGAGTCGGCAATGTTGGCCAGACTCTTGAACACGGCAAAGAACATGGCTGCGCCACAGATGTTGAAGGGCTTCCACTGACCGAAGATCATAACGGCCATGGCAAGGAAGCCTGCACCGGCCACGCCGACCTCGAAGTTCCAGGTCTGGACGGGAGGCACGATATAGGCCAGACCGCCGATGGCACCCAGAGCGCCCGAGATGACGACACCGGCATAGCGCATCTTGTAGACGTTGATGCCCACAGAGTCCGCAGCCTGAGGATGCTCGCCGCAGGCGCGCAGACGCAGGCCGAAGCGGGTCTTGTACAGCACGATGTAGCTGATGATGAGCAGTGCGATGCCCAGCGGGACAAAGATGCTCAGCTCCAGGCCGCCGATGCTGAACAGGAAAGGCTTGTTGGAGTAGTTCAGCTTGGCGCTGCCGCTGTCGCTGAAGTTCTTGGAGATGACCACAGCCACCGCCGTCGCCAGCAGGTTCAGGGCCGTGCCGCCGATGGTCTGGTCCGCTTTCAGGTTGATGGACGCGAAGGCCAGCAGCAGGCTGTAGATCATACCGGCGATAGCAGCCACCAGCACAGCGATGAGCACGGTGGCGAAAGCCGGCATGCTCGCGGGCAGCATGGTGAGGGTGAGGACACCCGCCACACCGCCGATGACCATGATGCCTTCCAGTGCGATGTTGATGATGCCGGAGTGCTCACTGAACATACCGCCCAGAGCGACCAGCATCAGCACGATGCCATACAGCAGAGTATACTTGATGAGAAGCAGCATATCACTTGCCCTCCTTCTTGGTTTCGGTCTTAGCAGGGGCAGGCTCTGCATTCACGTTGGTCTTGTCCGCATTCTTGAACAGCATGGAGTGGATCTTGCCACGGAACAGCATGGAGAATGCGCACAGGTAGATGATGATACCGCTGATTAGGTCGGAGATCTCGGTGGGGTAATACTTGGTGGACAGGAAAGAGCCGCCGACCGAGATGTGGGAGATGAAGATCGCGGAGAAGATGGTGCCGATGGGGTTGGAGCTTGCCAGCAGGGCCACAGAGATGCCGTTGAAGCCCATGGTCGGCAGGCTGGTGGAGTTCAGCGGGTTCCACTGAGAGACATTGGACAGATAGTAGAGGCCTGCGCCGAAGCCTGCCAGTGCGCCTGCAATGGCCATGGAGAGGATGATGTTCTTCTTCTCGTTGATGCCGGCGTAGCGGGCGGCGCTCTTGTTCAGGCCGACGGCCTTCAGCTCATAGCCAAAGGTGGTCTTGTTCAGGATGACCCAGATCAGAATGGCGACTGCCGCAGCGAGGAAGATCGCAATGGTGGTGCTGTTGGTCTGGAACATCTTGTTCAGGCCGAAGTCCGGGATGATGGACTGGGCGAACTCCGCGTTCTTGCTCAGGTTCAGGGTACGGGTGTTGCGCACGTCGTACATGGGGCCGGTGCCGTTCTGGTAGATAAGCTCATTGACCAGATACAGGCCGATCCAGTTGAACATGATGGAGGTGATGACCTCGTTGATGTTGAAGTAAGCCTTGAAGAAGCCGGGGATAGCGCCCCAGATGCCGCCGAGGATGGTGGCGACGATCAGGCAGACATACCAGGGCATCTTGAGCATGATGGCACAGTAGAGTGCGCCGTAAGCGCCCAGCGTGTACTGACCGGCAGCACCGATGTTGAACAGACCAGTCTTGAAGGCGAAGGCCACGGACAGACCGGTCATGATGAGGGGTGCTGCGTTGGCCAGCTCCTTGCCGACGCCGTAAGGAGCGTCATGGAAGCCGCCCTTAATGATGCGGACAAAGCCGTCGCCCCATGCGTGGGCCGGGTTGATGGCCAGCAGCACGAGGAAGCCCACGGCCATGCCGATGACGATGCACAGCAGCGCGGCCAGCACACTGGTGATGGAGCTGTTGAGGTTGCTGTGGGAAAGTTTTTTCTTGTTCATTTATTTGCTCTCCTTTCCCTGCTTGCGTGCGCCGGCCATGTAGAGGCCCAGCTCCTGCACAGTGGTGGTCTTGGGGTCGAACTCGCCCACGATCTCGCCCTCGTACATGACGAGGATGCGGTCGGACAGGTTCATGACCTCGTCCAGCTCGAGGCTGACCAGCAGGACAGCTTTGCCCTTGTCGCGCTGGGCGACGATCTGGCGGTGGATGTATTCGATCGCGCCGACATCCAGGCCGCGGGTGGGCTGAACAGCCACCAGCAGCTTGGGGTCTTTGTCGATCTCGCGGGCGATGATGGCTTTCTGCTGGTTGCCGCCGGACATGCTGCGCACGATGGTGGAGCTGCCCTGACCGCTGCGGACGTCGTACTGAGCGATCAGCTTATCGGAGTACTCACGGACTTTATCGGACTGGATGAAGCCGCCCTTCTGGAACTCGGGCTGCCAGTAGCGCTGGAGCACCATGTTGTTCTCGAGGCTGTAATCCAGCACCAGACCGTGCTTGTGGCGGTCTTCGGGGATGTGGCTCATGCCGTCCTTGGAGCGCTGACGGATGCTCTCGCGGGTGATGTCCTTGCCGTCCAGCGTGATCTTGCCGCCCGACAGTTTTTCGAGGCCGGTGAGGCCGTAGACGAGCTCGGTCTGGCCGTTGCCCTCGATGCCCGCCAGACAGACGATCTCGCCTGCGTGGACCTGGAAGGTGACGTCCTTGACGGAGTCCTTCTTGCGCTGGTCGTTGTGGATGGTGACACCCTCCACGTCCAGCACGACATCGCCCGGGTGAGCGGGCTTTTTATCGACCTGAAGCTGGACGTCACGGCCGACCATCATGCGGGAAAGCTCTTCCTTGGTGGTGTCCTTGATGTCCACGGTGCCCATATACTTGCCCTTGCGCAGAACAGTGCAGCGGTCTGCCACCGCCATGATCTCGTTGAGCTTGTGGGTAATGAACAGGATGGACTTGCCTTCCTTCTTGAACCCGCGCATGATCTCCATCAGCTCGTCGATCTCCTGCGGGGTCAGCACAGCGGTGGGCTCGTCGAAGATGAGGATCTCATTGTCGCGGTAGAGCATCTTCAAAATCTCCACGCGCTGCTGCATACCCACCGAAATATCACTGATGAGCGCATCGGGGTCAACACGCAGACCGTACTTCTCGCTCAGGGCCATGACCTTCTTGCGGGCCTCGGCCTTCTGCAAAAAGCCCAGCTTGTTGGGCTCCACGCCCAGAATGATGTTGTCCAGCACGCTGAAGCACTCCACCAGCTTGAAGTGCTGGTGGACCATGCCGATGCCCAGTGCGTTTGCATCGTTGGGGTTGCGGATGGCGACCTCCTTGCCGTTTTTGAGGATCTTACCCTCCTCCGGCTGATACAGGCCGAACAGCACGCTCATCAGGGTGCTTTTGCCTGCGCCGTTCTCGCCCAACAGGGCATGGACCTCACCTTTTCGCAGCTGCAGGGTAATGTCGTCGTTTGCCTTGATGCCCGGGAACTCCTTGGTGATATGGAGCATCTCGATCACAAAATCCTCTGCCAATCTGCTCACTCTCCTTTCGTGTCCAAACGACACTTATACTATTGTAATGCCCATTATACCGTATTTTTGCTGTTTTGCACACTTCTTTTTGAAAATTTAGTGTTTTGCCATATCATAAGTATTACTTTTGTGCATTTTGACGAGCATTCCTTCCTCGCCTTGAAAAAGCATACAAAAAAGGCGGGACGCCCTTTGCAGAGCGCCCCGCCCGGGAAGTTTCTGATTACTGGATGTAGTTGACGGTGGTGAACTCGCTGACGGTGGGCTTGGTGCTGTCGTCAGAGCTGTTGTCCACAGTGATCTCGCCGCTCTTGATCTTCTCCTTCAGAGCCTCGTACTCGTCGGTGGTGAAGGTCTCGAAGTTCCAGCTGTCAGCATCGGTAGGCAGGCCGACGTAGTCGCCGTCCTCCAGACCGAAGTTGCCGTTGGAAGCAGCGATGTCGCCCCACTCGCCTGCATCGATGTCGGACAGAGCAGTGTTGACAGCCTCGGTCAGGCCCTTCATTGCAGAGGTGATGAAGGGGTTGTAAGCGAAGGAGCCGTCTGCCACGCCGTTGACACCGATGTAGTTCTGGTCAACATCAACGCCGATGACATAGCCGTTGCTCTTCAGAGCAGCCTCAACAGCGGAGGTGTAGATGCCGCCGCCGCAGGCGAAGACGACCTGCGTGCCGTTGGAGTACCAGCCCTCCATACGGGAGGTGATGTTTGCATCGCCGTAGAACTGGCCGCCGTAGAAGTAGTTGATGTCGATGTTGGTGCCCAGCTCCTGAGCAGCAGCGTCAGCGCCCTGCACATAGCCGTAGCCGTAACGGATGACAGCGGGGACAGCCATGCCGCCGAGGAAGCCCAGCTTGGTCTTGCCGTCCTTAACGACAGCGTAGCCAGCCATATAACCTGCCTGCTCCTCCTTGAAGGTGATGCAGTAGCAGTTTGCGGGGATGGCGTCGGTGCCGATGTCGCCCTGGGTGACATCGATAGCGATGAACTTGACATCGGGGTACTGGTCAGCAGCCCATGCCAGGGAAGCGCCGTACAGGTAGCCGACGCAGACGATGACATCAGCGCCGTCGTTGACAGCCTGACGGATCATGGTCTCGCGGTCCTCATCGGAAGCGTCAGCCTCGGGGATGTAGTACTGGCAGTCATCGCCCATGTAGCCGGAAACAGCGGTCCAGCAGGCCTGGTTGAAGCTCTCATCGTCGATGGTGCCGGTGTCGCAGGTCAGAGCGACCTTCACGATCTTCTCGCCGCCCTCAGCGGTGGAAGCGGCTGCGCTGGTGGAGGCAGCTGCAGAGGAAGCAGTGGAAGAGGAAGAACCGCCGCAGGCAGTCAGAGCAGCGGCAGCAGCAGCGGCGCCAGCCACTGCCAGGAAGTTACGACGAGAAATCATCATAATGAAAACTCTCCTTTTATTTTAATATAATCGCGTTTTGTTGACGAAATGTGCGCACTTGCACATTTACTGGCTCAAGTATAGCGGGAAGAAGGGACAGATGCAAGCCTTTTCCGATTACAAAACATTTACAAATATTTTATCAAAATTGTATAAAAACCATACTTATCCCGGAAAATCCGCTCCGCCCGGCCTTTTTCGCGCAGCTGCGTTCAGTCTTCCACGGCCTTGTTGCCTGCCACGTTGGAGGGACCGAAGCCGAAGGGCAGCAGCTCGTCCATGCTGCGCTCGATGAAATCGTCCGGGCTTTTTGCCATGATGACATTCAGCTCCGGGCCGCCGAACTCGAACAGCGCCTGACGGCAGACGCCGCAGGGCGAGGTGATCTGCTTGTTGACTTCGCCCCGGCGCGCACCCACCACGGCGATGTCGGTGAACCTGGTCACGCCCTCGGCCACGGCCTTGAACAGGGCCGTCCGCTCGGCGCAGCTGGTGGGGGTAAAGGCGGCATTCTCCACGTTGCAGCCGGTGAAGATGCGGCCATCCTCGGCGCGCAGGGCAGCGCCCACCATAAAGTCGCTGTAAGGCGCGTAAGCCCTCTCCCTGGCCGCAAGGGCCATCCGGATGAGCTCCTGCTTTTCTTCCAGAGTCAGTTTTGTCATGGTCAGTTCTCCTTTTTGCAATTTGCAGATATAGCGTTCTTCGTCCTGTGGGACGAAGCTGTTTTTGTTGATCCAAGTATAAATCATTCTTTTGAGAAGTGCAAGCGGCGATAATTACGCAGCATTATGCAATGACAGCTCTTGTATTTATCATTACAAATGAATATAATAGAATTACAAAGGAGGCGAATCAGAATGGCAAATGCAGTCAACGTGAATTTTCGGATGGATCCCGACCTCAAGCGTAGCATGGAGGAGGTCTGCGCCGAGATGGGGCTTTCGATGACGACAGCCTTCACGATTTTTGCAAAGAAAGTGTCGCGCGAGCATCGGATTCCCTTTGAAGTCTCCGCCGATCCCTTCTATTCCGAAAGCAACATCAACCATCTCCGTCAAATCGTCCATGATATTGACACCAGCAAAGCCAAGCTCACCGAACATGAACTGATCGAGGTGGACTGATGAGGCTGCTGTGGGAAGAGGAAGCGTGGGAAGATTATTGTCTTTGGCAGACGCGGGACAAAAAGCTGCTGAAGCGAATCAACTCCCTCATAAAAGACATTCAGCGGAACACCTATGAGGGCATCGGCAAGCCCGAGCCTTTGAAGGGAGATTTGAGCGGATGGTGGAGTCGGCGTATCGACGACACCCACCGCATCGTCTACCGGGAGCAGGATGGAAACATCATCATTGCGTCCTGTTACGGTCATTACACGGATACCTGAAAAGCAAAAAGACTGCTGTCGGCCGACAGCAGTCTTTTTGTATTATGGTTAAATCAATACTCCGCGCCCAGTGCGACCTTCATCATATCGGTGAAGCTCTTCTGGCGCTGCTCTGCGGTGGTGATCTCCGGGGAGACGAAGCTGTCGGAGATGGTCAGCAGGCAGGCGGCGTTCTTGCCCAGAGCCTCGGCGTTGGCGAACAGAGCAAAGCTCTCCATCTCCACGCAGAGGCAGCCGCGCTCGTCGCGCAGCAGCTCCCAGTAGGTGGGCTTTGCGTCGGAAGGCTGACGGTAGAAAACGTCGGAGGAGTGGATGTTGCCCTCGATAAGCTTGATGCCCTGCTTCTTGGCGGAGGCGCGCAGCTTGTCATTCAGCTCCTCACTGGGGAAGGTGATGTCGTGGTCGTTGCCGCTCTGGACGCGGGCATAGTTGGACTCACTGACAGCACCGGTGGCCAGCACAGTGTCGAACAGCTTGGCGTCGGCAGTGTAGCTGCCGGCGGAGCCGATGCGGATGATGTTGTCCACGTCGTAGAACTTGAATAGCTCGTAGGAATAGATGCCGATGGAGGGCATACCCATGCCGCTGCCCATCACGCTGATGGGACGGCCCTCGTAGGTTCCGGTAAAGCCCAGCATTCCGCGGACGCCCGTCACCTGACGGACATCCTTCAGGAAGGTGTCAGCAATGAACTTTGCGCGCAGGGGGTCGCCCGGCATCAGGACAGTCTTTGCGAAATCGCCCTTTTCGGCGCTGATGTGAGGAGTAGCCATAACAATTATCTCCTTTTTATAAAATTATTTCTTCCCCGGGAATACGTTCTGCGGGGGAATGTACGAACCATTGAGACGTATCTCAAAGTGGCAGTGGTTGCCGGTGGAACGGCCCGTGCTGCCCAGATAGCCGATGAGCTGGCCCTGCTTGACGGTCTGGCCCGCGCTGACGGTCAGGGACAGGCAGTGTGCATACACAGAGCTGTATCCGCCGCCGTGGCTGATGATGACCGAGTAGCCATAGCCCGTACCTGCACCGGCCTTGTTGTAACCCGCCTTGGTGACGGTACCGCCTGCGGAGGCGTAGATGGGCGTACCGGCCGGGGCGCAGATGTCCACGCCTTTGTGGCGTCCGCCGTACCAGCGCGAGCAGTAGCGGTAGTTCGGCACAGGCCAGATGAACTGGCCGCTGCCGGTGATGTACTTGGTGCTGGAAGTCACCTTCTTGGTGCCTTCGACCACCTTCTTGTTCACCGGCTCCTTGATGACCTCGGTGGAAAGCACGCTCTGGTCCACAAGGATATTGTTGGTGTCGTAGACGTTCTGGAGGGTCACACGGCGCAGGCCGTTCTCGCCCTCCTGGAGCACCTTGGTGGTCCCCTTCGTATATTCGTTGGATTTTGTCGTCTCCGTGGAGAATGCGATCTCTTCCTCGCGGGTCTCGATGCGGGTGATGCGCACCTCAAGGCCAGCCTCTTCTTTGGTGATGACGAGGTGGTCGCCCTCAAGGATGCTGGACGTCTCGCTCAGCGGCTCACCCTTGAACGCCGGGTTGAGGGCGCACAGCTCACGGAAGGTCAGGTCATTGTTATGTGCGATGGACCAGAGGGTGTCGCCCGCCTTGACGGTGTAGACCTTCTGGGCCTGCTTCACGCCCACCAGCTCCTGCCGGACGGTCTCAAAATCCTGCAAGCCTTCCTTGAAGTAGAGGCCGTCTTCCAGCGTGACCTGCTTGTTGAAGCCCACGCTTACATCGGGGCCGTTCTCTTCTTCCTCGTAGGGGTCGAGCATGGCGGCGAGGTAATCCCGCAGCGCGTTGCCGTCGCTGCACACCGCCGTCAACTCGCCGTCCAGATAAAGAGCCGTGCCTTCGCTGATCTGGTCGCCAGCGCTCTGGATGATGGCGTTTGCCATCTCGTTTTCGTCCATCATGTGGTGGGCGATGGCGAGGGTGTAGCTCGGCTCGATGGTCCACTCGGTCTTGTCGGTGCCGGCGTAGCTGATACGCTCCATCACGTCCTCGCGGGCCGTGTTGAAGACGTCCTCATTCGCCACATAGCCCACGGTTTCGCCGTTGACCCGGACGGCCAGTGCATAAGGCTGGTGGATGACATATTGGAACACTGCTGCGCCCAGCGCCAGTGCGCAGATGGGCAGGGCATACATCGCCATGCGGGGCAGCAGACTGAGGTTGCGGCGGACGCCGTTTTTGAAGTAGTGGACGCTGGCCTCAAATGCTGCACCGAAGCCCTGCTCCCTGCGGATGCGGTGGGCATGGATGAGAAGGGACACGGTGCCCTTTGCAAACAGCACGATGGGGCCAAACAGGTCTTTGGCCACCTGTGCTGCGCCGGGGAACGCCGTCTCCGCCAGAGCCTTTGCAAAGCGGCGGATGCCTCCAGCAGCCCAGAGAGCGGCGTACTTGACGGCGCGTCCCACCCGCACGGCAGCATACTCCGCGCCAAAGCCCAGTGCGTAGAGCACTGCGCCAATGCGCAATACCAGCTTCGACGAGCGCAGCTTCCGGGCGGCATTGTCCAGCCGGTGTCTGCGGCGGCGATACCGCCGGTGGCGGCGCAGCAGATGGACGCACTGGAGCTGCGCCCAAAGCGAGCGCAGCTTTGCGCGGAAGCCGGTGTGCCGCGGCGCACCGGCTGGCTCGTCCTGCCGCGTTTCAGTTGTTTTATCTTCCAGCAAAAAGGATGCTCCTTCCTGTATCTTCAGGAGATTCTGATTTGTCTCTTTTCTCTGTTATCGACATGCTGCCGCATAAGGACAGCTTTTTTGACAAGAATAACTCTATTTATTATACACCCTGCCAGCGCCGAAACAAGCATTGACACAAAATTTGGGCTTAGCTTTCACTTACTTTTCACGAAATACACAAATTCAGACAAGAAGCTTTGCCATATCCTCCGGCAGCGGGCTTTCCACCGTCACCGGTCTCAGGGTCGTCTCGTCCACCGGCACTTCGATGCGGATGCCGTCCGGCATCCGCTCGCAGCGCGGCACCCAGAACGTCTGTTTTGCGCAGTGGAGCGCCTGCCGCCCGATACGCGCCCGGCTCCCGCCGTAGAGGTCATCGCCGGCCAGCGGGTGGCCGATGGATGCAAAATGCACCCGTATCTGGTGGGTCCGGCCCGTCACCGGGACGCAGGCCGCGAGGCTCAGGCCGTTTTCGGCTTTCAATATGGTATATTCCGTCCGGCTGGGTTTGCCATCGGGGGTGACGCACCGCCCGATGATGCTCTCCCCCTGCCGCCCGATGGGGGCGTCGATGACGCCCGGCCCGAGGGGAAGTTCTCCTTCTGCAACGGCGTAGTAGAGCTTTTCCACCCGCTGAGCCAGCAGCGGGGCGGCGTAGCCATTCTGGGCCGCCAGCACGAGGCCGCTGGTGTCCTTGTCGATGCGGTTCACCGGGCGGAAAACGGGGCTTCTGCCCTGACGCAGCGCCCAGGCCGCATAGCCGTTCGCCAGCGTATCCAGCGGGTAATTCAGGGTAGGATGCACTGCGAGATGGGGCGGCTTTTCCACCACGAGGGCAAAAGCGTCCTCGTAGACCACATCCACCGGGATGTCGTCCTGCGGCGCAACGCCCTCCCCCTCCGGCGGCAGTTCAAAGGAGATGACCTGCCCAGCCTCCACCCGGCGGTTGGCCAGGACGGGGGCGCCGTCGGCAAAAAAGCCGCTGCCCCGGAATTTCACGGCCCGGGACAGGTCGGTGGAGACGCTGCACCTGCGCAGAAAACCGCGCAGCAGCATCCCGTCCGCCTCGGGCGGGACTTTGAAATAAAGCTTCATCTTCCCACCTCCAGCGCGGGCAATATATAGGATAAGTATAGCAAAATTCTCTTTCTCTTGCAAATCTTGTTTTTTTATGGTATCATGAGGAGCGGAAAACGAGTGGAACATACGGCGGCGGGGCGGCTTTGACCGCTCTGAGGAAAGTCCGGGCCTCACAGAGCACGGTAACTGCTAACGGCAGCCGAGGGTGACCTCAGGGAAAGTGCAACAGAAAACAAACCGCCGCAGCAATGCGGTAAGGATGAAACGGCGAGGTAAGAGCTCACCAGCGCATGGGTGACCATGCGGCTTTGTAAACCCTACCGGAAGCAACGCCTATATGGGACGTACAGCGCTGCTCGCGTGTCCCGAAGGCGGCACGAACCTGTCAGCAATGGCAGGTCTAGACAGATCGTCGTTTAATACAGAACCCGGCTTACGGTCTATCTCGTTTTCCATCTTTTGTTTTCAGCGCTGTCTGCGGTGTGCAGGCAGCGTTTTTTCGTTTCTTTAACCACACTGTCACTTTTCGTTTGGGCCGGTTTGTGGTATACTGAACAAAACCCCACAGAGCACGTCTCCGCCGGGGCCTTAATTCAACAGACAGGATGTGAAATCCTCCGATGAAAGATGGTTTTTTGAAAGCAGCCGCCCTCTCGCCCTCGCTGCGGGTGGCCGACTGCAATTATAACGCTTCCCAAATCGTATCTCAGTTACAGGACGCTGCGGCCCGCGGCGTCAGGCTGGCGGTGTTCCCCGAGTTCTGCCTCACTGGCTACACCTGCGGCGATCTGTTCTTGCAGCGCACGTTGCAGCAGGGCGCGCTGGACGCCTTGCAGACCGTGCTGGACGCCAGCCGGGAGCTGGATGTCGTGGCCCTCGTGGGCTTGCCGCTGCTGGTGCGGGGCAAACTGTACAACTGCGCCGCCGTCCTCTGCGGCGGGCGTCTGCTGGGCCTTGTCCCCAAGACCTACCTGCCCAACTACGGCGAGTTCTACGAAAAGCGCCAGTTCACCCCGGGCAGCACCGAGGTGGAAAATGTGACGGTCTGCGGGCAGGAGGTGCCGTTCGGTACGTCCCTGCTCTTCCGCTGCCGCCAGATGCCCAGCTTCGTTCTGGGCGTGGAGATCTGCGAAGACCTGTGGAGCGCTCTGCCCCCCTCCACCTTCCACACGCTGGCCGGTGCCACCGTCATTGCGAACCTTTCGGCCAGCGATGAGACGGTCGGCAAGGCCGAATACCGCCGGGCGCTGGTGTCGAACCAGTCCGCCCGCCTGCTCTGCGGCTACCTGTACGCTTCTGCCGGCCACGGCGAGAGCACCCAGGACATGGTATTCGCCGGCCACGACCTCATCGCCGAGAACGGCACCCTCCTCGCCGAGACGTCTCCCTTCGAGGGCGGCTGGGCTGAGACGGAGCTGGACTGCCAGCGGATGGAGTCGGAGCGGGCGCGCAACACCAGCTTCGAGCCCAGCGCTGAGGGGTATCTGACCGTCGATTTCGACCTTGCCCTCACCGAGACCAAGCTCTCCCGCTGGGTAGACCCCACGCCCTTCATCCCCCACGACGAGCGCCGCCGGGCCGAGCGCTGTGAGCTGATCTTGAAAATGCAGGCCGACGGCCTCGCCAAGCGCCTCGAGCACGCCCACGCCAAGACGGCGGTCATCGGCATCTCGGGCGGTCTGGACAGCTGCCTCGCTCTGCTGGTAGCCGTCCGCGCCATGAAACAGCTGGGCCGCCCCACCCGCGATGTGCTGGCCGTGACCATGCCCTGCTTCGGCACCACCCACCGCACCCGCAGCAATGCGGAGATCTTATGCGACGAGCTGGCCGTCAGCTTTACCGAGATCGACATCGCCAACACCGTCCACAGCCACTTCAAGGACATCGGCCAGGACGAGAGCGTGCTGGACGTCACCTTCGAGAACGGACAGGCCCGTGTGCGCACCCTCGAGCTGATGGACACCGCCAACCGCACCGGCGGCCTCGTCGTCGGCACCGGCGACCTCTCCGAGCTGGCGCTGGGCTGGGCCACCTACAACGGCGACCACATGAGCATGTACGGCGTCAACGCCGGTGTCCCCAAAACGCTGGTGCGCCACCTCGTCCAGTATGAGGCCGACATTGCCGCCTCCGCCGAGCTGCGCCGGGTGCTGCTGGACATCCTCGACACCCCCGTCTCCCCGGAGCTGCTGCCTGCCAGGGACGGCGAGATCTCTCAGAAGACGGAAGACCTCGTGGGTCCCTATGAGCTGCACGACTTCTACCTTTATTATGTTCTCCGCTTCGGCTTCGGCCCGTCGAAGATATTCCGGCTGGCGAAAGCGGCCTTCGCAGGCCGGGCCGAGTACCCGGACGAAGTGCTCTACAAGTGGCTGCGCAACTTCTACTGGCGGTTCTTCGCCCAGCAGTTCAAGCGCAGCTGCCTGCCCGACGGCCCCAAGGTGGGCAGCGTCACCCTCTCGCCCCGGGGCGACTGGCGGATGCCCAGCGACGCAGCCGCCGCGCTCTGGCTGGCCGAGCTGGAGCAGATCCCGCTCAAAGGATAATTTTTTATGAAACAACACAAAAAACTGCTGATGGATCTGGTCTTTGCTGCCGTCATTCTGGCCGCAGCCGCCGTGCTGCTGCTGGTGCGGAAAGCAAACCAGACCGGTGCGCCGCTCTGCGCAGAGCTCATCTACGGCGACAGCAACACCAAGCTCACCTTTCCTCTCGAAAAAGACGCCGATTACGATGTGGACACCGGCTACCTCACCGTCCACATCAAGATCCAGGACGGCGCGGCCCGCTTTGTGGACTCGCCCTGCCCTGACCACATCTGCGAGTCCTTCGGCTGGCTCAGCGAGGAAGACCAGACGGCCACCTGCCTGCCCGCCCGGGCTGTGCTGAGCATCATCCCCACCACATGATGGCATACACATCCAAAGGAGTGAACGCCTATGTTTGACGAAAACGAGCATATTCATCCCCAGAATAACGACGAAGGCCCCCGGCACATCCACCGGGGCATCAAGCGCAGCGAACCCGACGAAGTGGAGGTAGACAGCGCCGATTTCTTCTCGCCGGAGCCTCCCCGCCCCAAAGCACCGCCGAAACCGGCACCGACGCCTCCGTCTGAGCCGCCGAAGCCTCCGGTGCCGCCCCGCAGACAGTGGGAGCCGCTGCACCCCAGCGAGCCCGCCCCCGCTGACGACAAACTTCCGAAAGGAGGAATGGTCTTGCTGGTACTGCAGGCCATCCTGAGCCTTGCTGCGCTGGTGCAGCTCTGGCGCACCCAGATGCTGCCGGTGCTCTACCTCGTTATCATCACCGCGCTTCTGGTGCTGCTCTGGCTGCTGGTGCGCAAGTGCCTCGCCTCCCGCAGCGGTGCCGTCGTGGCCCGGGTGCTGTCCGTCCTGCTCTGCGCCGCGCTGGCCGTGGGCTGTGTCTGGGCGCAGCAGGGTCTGACCGCACTGGACAGCATGACTTCCGGCCTGCTCACCGGCGCAGAGGCGAATAAGATCACGAAAGAGCCCTTCGTCGTCTACCTCAGCGGCGTGGACAACCGCGGCGAGCTGACCGAAAAGGCCCGCAGCGACGTGAACATCCTCGCCGTGGTCAACCCCACCACCAAGCAGGCGGTCCTCATCAACACCCCGCGCGACTACTATGTTGACCTCGCAGGCACCGACAGCAAGGACAAGCTGACCCACGCCGGCCTCTACGGCGTCGAGACCAGCATGGCCACGCTGGGCAACCTCTACGGCGTGGATGTGGAGCACTACCTCCGCATCAATTTTGCGGGCTTCATCAACATCATCGACGCCATCGGCGGCGTGGACGTCTACTCCGACCAGGCCTTCACCTCGGTGGGCAGCCCCGGCTACTACGACCCCACCACCTTCGCCGAGGGCTGGAACCATCTGGACGGCAAGTCCGCTCTGGCTTTTGCCCGTGAGCGCCACGCCTTCAAGACCGGCGACATCCAGCGCGGCATCAACCAGATGAAAGTCATCGACGCGATGGCCAACAAGTTCAAATCCCCGGCCCTGCTCATGGGCTTCTCCAAGCTGATGGACGCCGCCGCTGACTGCTTCGTCACCAGCCTCTCGCAGGAACAGATCTCTGCGCTGGTCCGGATGCAGCTGGGCGACCTTGCCAACTGGGACATCCAGAGCTACACCGTCACCGGCTCGGGCGCGAAGAGCACCAAGTGCTACTCCGCCAAGGGCCAGAGCCTCTACGTCATGAAGCCGGATGAGAACTCGGTCAACGAGGCCAAGGCCCTCATCGCAGCGGTCCTGGGCGGCGAGGACAAGCTCACCAGCACCAGCCAGACCCCCGAGAAGACCGATGTCTTCACGCCGACCGCCGACCCCAACGCCGGTGCATCCATCCCGGAGGAATCTCCCGACAGCGTGATCGCAGAAGAGCCCGCCGGGAGCGAAGCCCCGGCGGAAGAGGCCCCCGCTGACAGCCAGCCCGCCGAGGGCGACGCCTCCGGTGAGCCCAGCGCTTCCACCGAGGTCCCTGCAGACGGCAGCGAAGAAGCCCCGGCAGACTCCACCGAGTCGCCGTCCTTCAGTATGCCGACTCAGGAGCAGGTGGAGCAGGCGGCTTCCTCCCTGCATCAGGCCGCTTCCACCGTGCTGGACGCCCTGTTCGGCTCCGGCAGCGGCGACGCTTCCAGCGCTGAAAATGACGCAGCATAATTGATAGACAGAAAAATCCCGCAAGGCAGCTGCCTTGCGGGATCTTTGCGTTTATGCTTATTTCAGGATGTCGCCCAGCACGCTCTTGCCATCCAGCGTGGAAGCATCCACGCCCAGATAGTCGCAGATGGTCTGTGCGATGGTGCCGAAGCAGAGTCTGGTGCCGAGGTCAACGCCCGGCTTGACGCCCTTGCCGCAGATGAGGTACGGCACATACTCGCGGGTATGGTCGGTGGTCTTGGTGTAGGAGGGGTCGCAGCCGTGGTCGGCCGTGACCATCAGGATGTCGCCCTCCCGCATCCCGGGGATGAAGTCGGCAACGAACTTGTCGAACTCGGTGGCAGCGGCGGCGTAGCCTGCCACGTCGCGGCGGTGGCCGTAGAGCATATCGAAATCGACGAGGTTCACGAAGGCCAGACCCTCGAAGTCGCGGGTCTGCAAAGCCTTGGTGAAAGCGATGCCGTTGGTGTTGCCGGTGGTCTTGATCTTTTCCGTCACGCCCTCGCCGTCGAAGATGTCGAAAATTTTGCCCACGGCGATGACGTCCCTTCCTGCGTCCTTGAGCAGATCAAGCATGGTCTTGCGGGGCGGCTTGAGGCTCAGGTCGTGGCGGTTGGTGGTGCGGTAGAAGGTGTCGGCGGTGCGGCCGAGGAAGGGGCGGGCGATGACGCGGCCCACGCCGTACTCGCCCTTCAGCATCTCGCGGGCGATCTCGCAGTAGCGGTACAGCTCATGCACCGGCACCAGCTCCTCGTTGGCGGCCACCTGAAACACGCTGTCGGCGCTGGTGTAGACGATGAGGGCGTTCTCCTTCATGGCCTGCTCGCCGTAGTCCTTCAGCACCTGTGTGCCGGAGTAGGGCTTGTTGCAGAGGACCTTGTGGCCGGTCTTCTCCTCGAACTCGTGGATGAGCTCATCCGGGAAGCCATCCGGGAAGGTGGGCAGGGGTCTCGGGCTGACGACACCGGCGATCTCCCAGTGGCCGATGGTGGTATCCTTGCCCATGCTCTGCTCCTGCAGGCGGGCGAAGGAGCCGATGGGGGCGGCATCCTTCTCGCCGGCGGTCACACCGTCGATGTTGAACAGGCCGAGCTTTTTCAGGTTGGGGCAGTTGAAGCTGGGGTGGCTGGCGATGGCGCCGAGGGTGTTGGTCCCCTCATCGCCAAAGGCGGCGGCGTCCGGCTCTGCGCCGATGCCGAAGCTGTCCAGGACGATCAGAAAAACGCGCTTTTCCATTACGCTTTCACTCCGTTTCTATTATTTTGCGCTCCCCTCTGTCCCTTCGGGGCAGAAGTGAGACTTTTGCTTAGTCCTATTATAGGCGATGGACGCACTTTTCGCAAGCTTTTTATCGCTTCGGCATCTATCACGAAAATTTAAGGTTTTCTTTGCCGAATTTTTTCTTGCTCTCTTGTACACAAGCGGTTATAATATAGAATGGTATGGTTTTCAAACACACCTGACCGGGCCGATGTCCGGCCAGCGGCCGCAGGGCATATCTGGCACCTGCGCGCCCATCATAGAGGAAAAAAAAAAGAGACTGTTAGAGGTATATTTATGAGAAAAACGAAGATCATCTGCACCCTTGGCCCTTCTACCGATAAGGAGGGCGTCCTGCGCGAGCTGGTCGCCAGCGGCATGAACGTGGCCCGCTTCAACTTTTCCCACGGCTCCTACGAGGAGCACAAGGGCCGTCTGGACCTGCTGAAGGCTGTCCGCGCCGAGCTGAACAAGCCCGTTGCTGCCCTGCTGGACACCAAAGGCCCCGAGATCCGCCTGAAGGAGTTCAAGAACGGCGTTGAGATGCTGGAAGCCGGCCAGACCTTCACCCTGACCACCCGCGAGGTGGAGGGCACCAAGGAGATCTGCTCCATCACCTACAAGGACCTGCCTCAGGACGTCCACGAGGGCGGCACCATCATGCTGGACGACGGCCTCATCAAGCTGGCCATCAAGAGCGTCACGGACACCGACATCGTCTGCGAAGTGCTCAACAGCGGCAAGATCAAGACCAAGAAGGGCGTCAATGTCCCCGGCGTCCACCTGTCCATGCCCTACCTGAGCCAGCGCGACCGGGATGACATCATCTTCGGTGTCCAGCAGGGCTTCGACTTCATCGCCGCTTCCTTCGTGCGCACCGCACAGGACGTCTACGACATCCGCAACCTGCTGAACGAGTACGACTCCCACATCCGCATCATCGCCAAGATCGAGAACCGCGAGGGCGTCAATAACATCGACAGCATCCTGTCCGCTGCCGACGCCGTCATGGTCGCCCGCGGCGACCTGGGCGTCGAGATCGACTTCACCGAGCTGCCCGGCATCCAGAAGAGCGTCATCGACCGCTCCTTCTCCTTCGGCAAGCCCATCGTCACTGCTACCCAGATGCTGGACAGCATGATCGTCAACCCCCGCCCCACCCGCGCCGAGATCTCCGACGTGGCAAACGCCATCTACGACGGCACCTCCGCTATCATGCTCTCCGGCGAGACCGCTGCGGGCGCATACCCTGTTGAGGCCCTCAAGACCATGTCCGCCATTGCAGAGCGCACCGAGAACGAGGTCCACTACCGCGACAACCGCCTGACCGATACCACCGGCCAGATCAGCGTCAGCGACGCTACCGCACACGCTGCCTGCCTGACCGCAAAGGACGTCAACGCTTCTGCCATCGTCACCGTGTCCGAGTCCGGCAACACTGCCCGCCTGCTGAGCAAGTACCGCCCCTCTCAGCCCATCATCGCCTGCGTCATGGACGAGCAGGTCCAGCGCCAGCTGTCCGTCTCCTGGGGCATCACCCCGCTCATGATGGACCTCGCCACCAGCACCGATGAGCTCATCGAGAAGTCCACCGCTCTGGCAAAGGAGCACGGCTACCTGCACGACGGTGAGCTGGCTGTCGTGACCGCCGGCGTCCCCGTGGGCGTCTCCGGCACCACCAACATGATCAAGATCCACATGATCGGCAACTGCCTGGCTACCGGCGTCGGCGTCGGCCCCGAGGGCGCTGCTCTGGCCAACGCCACCGGCAAGGCCTGCGTCTGCCGCACCATCGAGGAGATCCGCGCAAAGTTCAAGCCCGGCATGGTCCTGGTCGTTCCCTCCACCTCCAACGAGATGCTGAGCTACGTCCGTGACGCCGCCGCTCTGGTGGTCGAGGAAGCCGGCCTGAACAGCCACGCCGCCATCGCCGGCAAGGCCCTGCTCAAGCCCACCATCGTGGGTGCCGTCGGCGCTACCGCCCACATCCGCGACGGTCTGATGGTCGCTGTGGACTGCGCACACGGCAGCGTCCAGCGCCTGCAGGCCTGATCCCGGGAGGCACAGCATGGAGCGCATTGCAAGTTTCTGTGTAGACCACACCAAGCTCGACCGCGGCATCTACCTGAGCCGTCAGGACGGCGATGTTCTGACCTGGGACATCCGGATGAAGAAGCCGAACCAGGGCGATTATCTCTCCACCGGCGCAGCCCACACGCTGGAGCACCTCTTCGCCACCTACGCCCGCAACAGCCAGTATAAGGACGGCGTCATCTACGTCGGCCCCATGGGCTGCCGCACCGGCTTTTACCTGCTGACCCGGGGCCTGACCCCCGCCGAGGCGCTGAGCCTGACGGTGGAGTCCTTCCGCTTCATGGCTGCGTTCGAGGGCGATGTCCCCGGCGCAAGCGAGGTGGAGTGCGGCAACTACCGCGACATGGACCTGCCCGCCGCAAGGGCTGAGGCTGCCGCCATGCTGCCCGTGCTCGAGGCACTGACCGCTGACAAGCTGCATTACTAAGCTATAACACACAAAGAGGCTGTTGCACCGCAACAGCCTCTTTTCGTTTATACTTCCCCGATGACCGGGAGCAGGTCTTCGAGCTTATTGAAATAATTGACGATGGTGACCACATTGTTGACGATGGAGCTGCCTGCCGAGAAGATGCGCGCCACATAGTTCAGCACCCGGCCAATGTCCTGAAACATCTGCCATGCCGTGGTCTCGCCGCCGCAGAGCAGCACCATTTCGTCGTCCCCGATGGATGTATACTGGGCGGGCATCTGCATCTGATGATTCCTCATAGTATCCTTTCCTTTCCGCTGGTGAGAAGTTTTTTGTTCCTCGTTCAGAGTCAGCGCCCTCGGGGCCTGTCCTCCATTCCATCCTACCAGATACGAAAGGCAAAGGATGTCAGAGTGTGGGAAGACAGCAAAAAACACAAGGGCCCGGGGTGTTTCCACTCCGGGCCCTTGTGCCATTTTTATTTCGAGGAATAGATAATATCGTTTTATCGCTGGGCTTATGTCAGCTCAGGTGCGATCAACCTGCAGCCTTGACCTGAGCCTTGCAGGTGACAACGACCATGACGTAATCGGCGTCGCCAACCTTGAACGGCTTCATGCTCAGCTCGAACTTGTTGCCAGCCTCGATTTCATCGCCGCTCTTGTCGCCGACCTTGACATCGGCGCTGTTGATAGCCTTATCGGTGCCGATTTTACCGTTCGTGCCGATCAGCGCCTTGGCGATGTTCTGAGCCTTAACAGTCTTATTCACATCCTTGGTTGCAAAGTAGGCAATCCAGATATAGGAGTCGCCGAGTTTCTTATCCTTGGCCAGTTCAGTCTTGACGTCAGCCTTCAGAGTGTTATCAGCCTTGAGAGCACCCTGCTCGGTCTTAGCAACCTTGACTGCCTTGTTTGCCAGATCATCATCGACAGCCTTAACGGTAGCCTTGTCGTTAGCGGCCTTCAGCATACCCTCCAGCTCGTCAGCGACCCGACGAGAAGAGATGCTTGCGCAGCCGGTCAGCATGGACACAGCCATAACACCAGCGAGGACGACGGCCAGAAGTTTCTTTGCCATTTTCATGATTTTTGCCTCCATAAATAAAGATAAATTATACAGGCAGGCTAGCATTTTTCGACTGTCGGCCTGTGGGCCAATTATCCCCCCCCCCCCCCTACGAGTCTGTCAATAGGGTTTTCTCACTTTCGTCACATTTACAAAATATAGTCTCATCAACCGTGCATTTTCCACAAAATAACAGGATTCGAGGGGCTGAAAGCAAAAAGATACAGCCCCGGGGCCGCTTTTGGGGCGGAAACCCGGGGCTGCAGGTGCAGTATTTTTTCAGTCTCCCGCCGGGGGGCAGGGGGCTTTACTGGTACAGGGGGAAAGCTCTGGTCAGGGCCAGCACGCGGGCGGAGATGTCGTCCTTCTTCTCGTCGTAGTGCCAGATGCAGTCGGCGATACAGTCCGCAATGACCTTCATCTCGGCTTCGCCCATACCACGGGTGGTGACAGCCGGAGTACCCAGACGGACGCCGGAAGTCACGAAGGGGCTGCGGGTCTCGCCGGGGACGGTGTTCTTGTTGGCGGTGATGTGGACGCTGTCGAGGCGGGCTTCCAGCTCCTTGCCGGTGCATTCCTCGTCCCGCAGGTCGAGGAGCATCAGGTGGTTGTCGGTGCCGCCGGACACCAGCTTGACACCGCGAGCCTGCAGTTCAGCGGCCATGGCCTGTGCGTTCTCCACGATCTTGCGGGCGTAGTCCTTGAACTCGGGCTTGAGTGCCTCGCCAAAGCAGACGGCCTTGGCCGCGATGACGTGCTCCAGCGGGCCGCCCTGGGTGCCGGGGAAGACGGCGGAGTTGATGCGCTTGGCCAGCACGGCGTTGTTGGTCAGGATGAGGCCGCCGCGGGGGCCGCGCAGGGTCTTGTGGGTGGTGGTGGTCACGACGTCGGCATAAGGCACCGGGCTCTGGTGCATCCCGCCGGCCACGAGGCCCGCGATGTGGGCCATATCCACCATCAGGAAGGCCCCGTAGCCGTGGGCGATCTCAGCCAACTTTTCGAAGTCGATGGCACGGGGGTAGGCCGAAGCGCCTGCCACGATCATCCTGGGACGGACCTTTTTGACCTGCTTTTCCAGCTCGGCATAGTCGATGCGGCCATCTTCGCCGACGCCGTAGGAGACGAAGTGGTAGTTCTTGCCGGACATATTCACCGGAGAGCCGTGGGTCAGATGACCGCCCTGAGACAGGTCCATGCCCATGACGGTATCGCCCAGATCGAGCAGGGCGAAGTAGACGGCCAGATTGGCCTGTGCGCCGGAGTGGGGCTGGACGTTGGCGTACTTTGCGCCGAACAGCTTACAGGCGCGCTGGATGGCGATGTTCTCCACCTCATCCACATAGGCACAGCCGCCGTAGTAGCGCTTGCCGGGCAGGCCCTCGGCGTACTTGTTGGTGAGGATGCTGCCCATGGCGGCCATGACGGCGGGCGAGACGATGTTCTCGCTGGCGATGAGCTCGATATTTTCCCGCTGGCGGGTCAGCTCACGGTCCATGGCCGCAGCCAGCTCCGGGTCGGCCTTTTCCACGAGGCCGATGGTATCCATCATATCGTTGTACATACGATTTACCCCTCTCTCTCTGATGCAAAAATCAGTTTGCGCGGGCGTCCGCTCATTCCGGCCCGCCTGTTTCCATGATACCAGACATCGCGGATTTCTTCAACAGCATTTCGCACAAACCGATACGGTTTGATTCGTTTCTTTTCGGTTGGATGAAGATATTTCACCCATCCTGCCAAAGCCTTGCTTTTTCTGCGCCCAGCGCTTATTATTATAACAAAAATCCGTCCCGGTTTTTGTGCAGATTTGCCCAGCGGGTGCAGAAAGGAGCCCATTTCCATGACCATCACGGAGCAAAAAGCCGCACAGCGCAAAGCGGGCATTGCGGCCCGCCGGGCGTTGTCGGACACCGAGCGCACCCGTTCCAACGCCGCTCTCTGTGCCCGCATCATGGCTCTGGACTGCTTCAAAAAGGCAGAAAACATCCTGCTCTACGCGGCCTTCGGCGGCGAATCCGACCTCTCGGCGCTGGCTGTGGAAGCGGCCCGGCAGGGTAAAACGCTGGCCTACCCCGTCTGCGGCGAGGGCTTTTCGCTGACAGCCGCCGTGCCGGGGCCGGACGGCTGGGAAGTGGGTGCCTACGGCATCCGCACGCCCATTCTGAGCCGGTCGGAGATTTTACGGCCAGACCAGCTCGACCTCGTGCTGGTCCCCTGCACGGCTTTTGATGCAGTCTGCCGCCGGGTGGGGATGGGGAAAGGCTATTATGACCGCTACCTCCCCCGCTGCACCCGGGCTGTGAAACTGGGCGTGGCCTTTGAGGCCCAGCGGGTGGATAAAGCGGCAGTGGACGCCCATGACGAAAAACTGGACGGATTCGTGACAGAGGGAGGACTTTACTTTGGATTTGACACAACTGAGCTGTGAGGACTTTCTGAGCCGGCTTGCCAGCAAAGCCCCCGCCCCGGGCGGCGGCGGCGCAGCGGCCCTCGTGGGCGCGGCAGGCGTGGCGCTGGGCAATATGGTGGGGAATCTCACCACCGGCAAAAAGAAATATGCCGCTGTGGAAGAAGAGATTTTGGCGCTGAATGCCCGTGCTGAAGCCCTGCGCAAACGGCTGGAAGCCCTCGTGCAGGCGGACGCCGACGCATTCACGCCTCTGGCGGCGGCCTACGGCCTGCCCAGAGAGACGCCCGAACAGCAGGCCCGCAAGGCCGCTGTGCTGGCCGAGGCGCTGGACGGGGCCTGCGCCGTGCCGCTGGACCTCATGGACGCCTGCTGTGAGGGCATCCGTCTTGCGGCCGATTACGCCGAAAAGGGCAGCGTGCTGGCTGTCTCAGACGCAGGCTGTGCGGCGCTGTTCTGCAAGGCCGCACTTCAGGCGTCGGCGCTGAATGTCGCCATCAACACAAATCTCATGACCGACCGCGCCCATGCCGCCGCGCTGGACGAAAAATCGGCCCGGATGCTGGCGGAATATCTGCCGCTGGCCGACGAAGTCTACCAGTCCGTGGCAAGCCGCCTGCGGGCCTGATGCAGAGAAAGGGAACGTATATGTCTACCATTTTGAAGGGCGCGCCCGTCGTGGCCGCCATGAACGAAGCAAATGCCGCCCGCTGTGCCGCACTGCGGGAAAAGGGCGTTGTCCCCACGCTGGCCGTCGTGCGGGTGGGTGCGCGCGAAGATGACCTTTCCTACGAGAAAGGCGTCATGGCCCGCTGTGCAAAAGTGGGCGTCGAGGTGAAGCAGTTCCTTCTGCCCGCCGACGCTGCGCAGGAAGAGCTGCTGCGCGTCATTGCCGGCATCAACGCAGACGCCGCCATCCACGGCTGTCTGCTCTTCCGCCCCCTGCCCAAACAGTTTGATGACAGGACCATCCGCGCCGCACTCTCGCCCGAAAAGGACATTGACGGCATCACCGACGGCTCGCTGGCCGGCGTCTTCACCAACACTGCCGTCGGCTACCCGCCCTGCACGGCGCAGGCCTGTCTTGAAATTTTGAAATTCTACAGCATTCCCCTCTCCGGCAGGCGGGCCGTCGTCGTGGGCCGCAGCCTCGTGGTGGGCAAGCCCGCAGCCATGATGCTGGACCGGGAAAACGCCACCGTCACCCTCTGCAACTCCCGCACCCAGAACCTGCCCGATGTCTGCCGTGAGGCCGATGTTGTGGTGGTGGCCATGGGCAGGATGGGCTTCATCGGCGCAGAGCATCTGCGGGCCGGTCAGGTCGTCGTGGATGTGGGCATCCATGTCAACGAAGAAGGCAGACTCTGCGGTGACGTCCGCTTTGGCGAGGCAGAGCCGGTGGTGGAGGCCATCACTCCCGTCCCCGGCGGCGTCGGCACCGTGACGACTTCCGTGCTCGTGAGCCATGTGGTGGAGGCGGCAGAGAAAGCTGCATCATAATAACCTCTCCGTCACGCCTGCGGCGTGCCACTGCCCGGGTTGCGGCTCCCAGCGTCTGCTTCGGCCCTTGGTGCGGGCCTCGCATCCTGCTGGCCGCGGCCCCAACAGCTCCTCCCTGTTTCCGCCGCTGGCGGCGGTCGTCGTTGTTGCTCCCAAGGGGAGAGGCTTTGGCATATTGAAAAGCTTCTATTTTTATCTCTATACACCAAAAGCGCCCGGCGGATGACCCGCCGGGCGCTTTTGGCATTGACAGAACAATGACAGGGGAATAATTGGGAATTGGGAAATTGGAATAGGTCTTAGTTTATGCGGCCTTTGCCGGGGCAAAGACCAGAGCCTTCCTGCGGCGGTTCTGCATTGCGCGCACCACACAGCTCAGGGTGAAGTTGATGATGAAGTAGATGACGCAGGCTGTGCCGAACAGCACCATAACGTCGGAGACGTTCACCGTGCCGAGACCGTTGTAAGTACCGGCGGCGCTCAGCAGCTGGCGGATGCGGGCCATCAGCTCGATGGTGGCCACATTTGCCAGATAGGAGGAGTCCTTGATGGTGGTGATGACCTGGCTGAGCAGGGTCGGCACGATGTTGCGGTAGGCCTGCGGCAGGACGATGTAGAGCAGCACCTCAGCGGTGTTGAAGCCCTGTGCATAGCCGGCCTCAAACTGGCCCTTGGACACGCCGTTCAGACCGCCGCGGACGATCTCGGCGATGACGGAGGAGTTGAAGAGGATGAGGGCCAGAGCGGCCTTGAACAGAAGCTTCATCTCCACGCTGGTCAGGCCGAACATCTTGCGGGCGAAAAAGCCCGGGCAGGGACAGAACACCACACAGATGAAGATCCAGAGCAGGTAGGGCGTGTTGCGGAACAGCTCGATGTAGGCGGTAGCGAACCAGCCGAGGATGCGGGCCGGACCCTTTTTGCAGTAGGTGCGGGCCAGCGCCAGCAGAGAGCCCACGATGAGGCCCATGATGACGCCCAGCACCGAGATGATGCAGGTGAAGGCCACGCCGCGCAGCAGGTAGAGCATGACGCCTTCTCTTGTCAGGATGGAAAGGCTTGCAGCAAGCGTCTTCATATCAGGCAGCCTCCTTCAGCTCTACTTTCTTGGCAGCGGTCTTGAGACCCGGGTTCACGCGGCCCTTGCGCTCCTTGAGGGAAGCCTCCCAGCGGGCTGCCAGCGTGGACAGCGGGAAGCAGACCACGAAGAAGATGAGGCCGCAGACGATATAAGCGGGGGCGTATGCGCCGCCGGTGGAAGCACCGGTGACGAAGCTGTAGGTCACGCTGATGAGGTCAGCGCCGCCCACGATGTAGAGGCAGGAGGTGTTCTTGAAGAGGTTGACCACCTGGTTGACCATCGGAGGGAGCATCACGGGGATGCTCTGGGGCAGGATGATGTAGCCCATCCGCTGCAGATAGTTGAAGCCCTGCGCCTGTGCGGCCTCGAACTGGCCCTTCGGCACAGACTCGATGGCGGCGCGGACGACCTCGCCCATGTAAGCGCCGGTGTAAACGCCCAGTGCAATGATGCCGGTGCGGATGACGCCGAGGCTCACGCCTGCAAATGCCAGCGCATAATACAGGAAGCACAGCTGCAGCAGTAGCGGGGTGTTCTGGACGAACTCGACGTAAATGCGGGCGATGATGCGCAGCAGCTTACTGCCGCTGGTGGACATCAGGCCCAGCGCAGCGCCGATGATGAAGGCCAGCGCCAGTGCGCAGACGGCGGTCTGCAGCGTGTTGCCCAGACCCAGCAGAAAACTCTCACGATGCGTCCAGACGGTGGACCAGGACTCTAACGAAAACAAGCCAGACATGGCAAACTCCCCTTTCCCTACGCTCTCTTGGTTCTGAAAAGTCTGGGCTTAATCCAGACCGTTGTCTTTGATGAGCTGCTCGATGGTGCCATCTGCCAGCCAGCCCTTGACGAGGTCGTCGCACAGGGTGGAGAAGTCGCTGCCCTTCTTGGTGGCGACGCCATACTCCTGCGGGCTGAACTCAGCGTCAATGTAGCTGCGGCCCTCGGTCTTGTAGATGGCGAGGATGGACTTATCGACGCAGAAGCCCTGCACTTCGCCTGCGCTCAGTGCGGTGCTGATGGCGGGATAGTCGTCGTACTGACGGAAGGAGACGCCATCCTTCCAGGTGTCGGCGTTGAAGGTGTCGGCGTCGAAGTTTGCGCCGTCCAGCACACCCTCGTCGATCATGGCCTTGACCAGAGCACGAGCGGAGGTGGAGCCGGAGGAGACGCCCACGACCTTGTCCTTCAGGTCAGCCAGACCCTTGATGCCGGTGGAGTCCTCCACCAGAACGGAAACGTAGTCGGTATAGTAGGGGGTGGAGAAGTCCCAGGTCTTCTTGCGCTCTTCGGTGATGGTGAAGGTAGCCAGAACGGCGTCGATGTCGCCGGAGTCCAGCAGCTCGCCGCGGGTGGCGGCGGTGACTGTGGTGAACTCAACGTCCACGCCGAGGTGCTCTGCGATCATCTCTGCGAGGCTGTCCTCGAGGCCCTTGTACTCGCCGGTGAGGGTATCCTGGAAGCTGAAGCCCTGAACTGCGTTCTTGACGCCCACCTTCAGGACACCGCGGTCCACGATGGCCTGAGTGTCAGCGCCCAGTGCTGCAGTGGAAGCGGCTGCGCTGCCGGCGGCAGAAGATGCCGTAGAGGCTGCGGTGGAGCTTGCAGAGCCGCCGCAGGCGGTCAGGGCAGCAGCAGCGCCCACCAAACCAGTGACTTTCAGGAAATCACGACGCGAGATCTTTTTCATAATAAACCACTCCTCTTTGTTTTTTCGGCCCGAGCGGCTTTCCCTGTCCGCTCCAAAAACGGCCTGTTATCAACAACGGCGTCTCACCACAACTTGTGAGCCCCTGCCGTGTCAACCTTTGTTGTTCGCCCTCTCAGCGGACGATCTTGCTCAGGAACTGCCGGACGCGCTCGTTCTTGGGGTTGGTGAAGAAGTGCTCCGGCGTGCCTTCCTCAATGATCTGGCCGTCCGCCATAAAGACGATGCGGTCGGCCACGTTTCGTGCAAAGCCCATCTCGTGGGTGACGACCACCATCGTGATGTTCTTCTCGTGTGCCAGCTTTACCATGACATCCAGCACTTCCTGGATGGTCTCAGGGTCGAGGGCCGAAGTCGGCTCGTCGAACAGGATGATCTTGGTCTGTGCGCAGAGGGCGCGTGCAATGGCGATGCGCTGCTGCTGGCCGCCGGACAGCTGCGGAGGGTAGACATCCGCTTTGTCCCGGAGGCCGACGACCTCAAGATAATGATATGCCAGCTCTTCGGCCTCTGCCCTGGTCTTGTGATGGAGCTTCATGGGTGCCAGCGTCAGGTTTTTGAGCACCGTCATGTGGGGGTAGAGGTTGAACTGCTGGAAGACCATGCTCATATTGTCGCGGACGATCCTGGTCTTGTTCTTGTTGGTCAGCTCCTGACCGTCGATGTAGACGTGGCCGCTGGTCGGCTCTTCCAGAAAGTTCATGCAGCGGACGGTGGTAGATTTGCCGCTGCCGGACGGTCCGATAATGACCAGCTTTTCGCCCTCGGCGACCTCGAGGTTCACGTCTTTGAGGACGTGCAGGTCTCCGAAGTACTTGTCAACGTGTTCGAGTTTGATCACTGTGATCCCCGCCTTTCCCTATCCTGTTCTGTCGTCCGTGCTCCAGCGCCACGGACAGCGCATCTTGTGCGGCTTTCCCGAACCGCACACAAAAACGAAAAAACAAAAAAGGCGCAAAGTGGATCCATCCACTTAAGCGCCTTTGCTTTCGTTGGTTAAAGTATAGTCTTTTTCCGCTCGACTTTCAATCCATAAAGTGCAACAAAAATCAGAGCGGGTCAATCTGCATTTTGGAAAGCTGCACAAACATCGTACTTAAAATCCGTAAATCAGCGGGTCATCAGCAGGAGCAGCGCCGATGCGACGGCCTGCAGGATGAGCCAGCGGGCCACCACCTGCTCGTCGCTCCAGCCCATGCGCTTGCGCACATGGTCGTGCAGCGGGGTGAGGGTGTTCTTGAGGATGCTGATGTGGAGGAAGCGCTTGAAGCTGATCTTCAGGATGCCGAGGCTGCCGTCCACGATGAACACCAGCGCCGCCAGCAGGAAGGCGAACGGGTGGCCGCACTTGAGGGCCAGGATGGCGAGGAAGAAGCCCATGGCGCGGCTGCCGGCGTCGCCCATCAGGAGGCTGGAAGGCTTTGCGTTGGACCACAGGTAGGCCAGCAGTGCGCCGATAAAGACGATGGCAGCGGTGGAGTAGTCCCCCAGCTCCTCGCCGTAAGCCAGCAGGAAGGTGCCGATGCTCACCACCGCGAGGCTGGCGGACAGGCCGTCCACGCCGTCGGTGCAGTTGACCACGTTGATGCTGGCCCAGATGAGGATGACGATGAGCAGCAGGTAGAGCGGATAGGCAATGGTGAAGGTGGTGCTCAGGAAGTTGACGCTCGTGCCGTTGAAGTTCAGATAGGTAACACCTGCCACCACGGCAATGACGAAGTCGATGAGACCCTTCTTGTACTCGTTCCACGCCGTCTCGGAGGCGTCGTCAAAGTAGCCCGACAGCATGGAGGCGATGAGCAGAACGGTATAAATAAGGTACTCTACCTTAAAAGGCACCACCGCCAGCGTCACCAGCGCGATGCAGAGCACGAAGATGAGTCCGGAACCCCGGGCCTTGCCCTTGGAGAGCTCGCCGTTGACGGCGAAGGCACGGCCATGGTCGTGGGGGAGCTTGTCGTGAAAGACCGAGTCCATCAGGGCGGTCAGGGCAAACGCCAGCAGGAACGCCAGCGCGTCCACGGTCTGCTGGCCGGTAGCTGAAATAAGCTGCAGCATATTTTGAACCTCTTTCAATGATATTCTTCTTACTCCGAGAGTGTATCACGCCAGAGCCAAAAAATCAATCGCCCGGTTTGACAATCTTCCTCCCCGTGCCTATAATAGTAGGACAGCTTATCAACACAGAAAACAGGAGACGACATGACACTTTCTTTGGAGCAGCTCTCGGCCCGGATGCGGCAGGGCGAGAACATCCCGCTGTCCGACACGGCCCGCATCGCGCTGGCGCTGAGCATCCCTTCCATTCTGGAGCAGCTGGTGGTCACGGCGATGGAGTACATCGACGCCGCCATGGTGGGCCACATCGGCGCAGAGGCCACCGCCGCCATCGGCATCGTCAGCTCGAGCACCTGGCTGCTCCACGGCATCCTTGTGGGACTGTACACCGCGTTTTCAATCCAAATTGCCCAGTACCTCGGGGCCGACCGACAGCAGGACGCCCGGGGCGTGCTGCGGCAGTCCATGCTCTTCAACCTCATCCTGGGTCTGGGCGCTGCTGCTTTCGGCGTCGGCATCAGCCGCTTCCTGCCCGGGTGGCTGGGGGCGGACATCTCGCTCCAGGCCAATTCCAGCGCCTACTTCGCCATCTGGTCGGCGGCCCTCCCCTTCACGATGGCCATGGGAATGTACACAGCCATGCTCCGTGCCACCGGCGACGCCCTGACGCCCAGCCTGATCAGCTTGCTGGTCTGTGCGCTGGACGTGGTATTCAACTTCTTCCTCATCAATCCCACCCGGCAGATCCTGCTCTTCGGCCAGAGCGTCACAGTCTGGGGTGCCGGCCTCGAAGTCCCGGGTGCGGCACTTGGCACAGCGCTTTCCACGACCATCGGCGGTCTGCTGGCGCTGGGCGTCCTGCTGCTGCGGGACGGCCCGCTTTGCATCCGAAAACCCGGCAGCTGGCGCATCACCTCCGCCTGCCTGCGCAATCTTTGGCGGGTAGGTACACCGCTGGCCGCTGAGCGTGCGGCCCTCTCGTCGGCGCAGGTGCTGCTCGTCCGTATCGTCTCGGGCCTCGGCACGGTGGCCATCGCGGCCAACAGCCTCGGCGTCAGCGCCGAGGGCCTCTGCTACATGGCAGGCTACGGCATTCAGGACGCCTCCATCGCCCTCATCGGGCAGGCCGTCGGCGCACACCGCCGGGACATGGCGAAGCGGTTCGCCTGGCTCTGCACCATGATGGGCATCGGCATCATGGCGCTGTCCGGCGTGGGGCTCTGGCTCTTCGCCCCGGCCCTTATGGGCATCTTCACGGCAGATGCCGCCGTCATCGCGCTGGGTGCGCAGGTCCTCCGCATCGAGGCTTTTGCAGAGCCGATGTTCGGAGCCAGCATCGTAGCAAGCGGCGCGATGCAGGGCGCAGGCGACAGCACAGGCTGCTTCCTGCTGAACCTGTTCAGCATGTGGGGCGTCCGGCTCACCCTCGCCTTCCTGCTGGCTCCCCGGCTGGGCCTCGTGGGCGTCTGGGCCGCCATGTGCATCGAGCTCTGCATCCGGGGCACGCTGTTCCTCATTCGGCTTGCAAGGGGTAAGTGGCTCGATAAAGGAGCGTTACAATAAACAAAATGGGCATGTGCCGGCGGCACATGCCCATTTCGTTTATTCAAATTACTTCCGGCCATGCAGGATGGGAGACAGGGGCTTATAGATGACCATGCAGAGCACGGCGTCCAGCAGACCCTTGACCAGCGTGAAGGGCAGGTTGAAGATGACGAGGCACTTTATGAGGCTGTCGGCAGAGGGCAGGATGGCCTGATACATGCCGAGGATGGCCTCCAGCGGCATATGGTAGAACTCCACATAGGCCGGGTAGGTGATGAAGTAGTTGGAGGGTACACTGAAGACGGCCATTGCGGCGGCACCCGCTACCGCGCCGAGGATGGCGGTCTTGCGGCTCTTATGATGCTTGTAGATGAAGCCCGCCACCGCGGAGAAGACAGCGCCCAGCATAAAGTTGCACAGCTCGCCGACACAGGCAGTGCTGGTACCCTTGACGACGATGTGGAGCAGGTTCTTCATGAAGCTGATGGCCACGCCGTACACCGGGCCGAGGGCGAACGCGCCCAGCAGGGCGGGCAGGTCGGAGAAGTCCATCTTGACGAAGGACGGGATGAGCATCGGGACGGGGAACTCGATGAACATCAGGATGAACGCCACTGCGCTGAGCATGGCGGCAACGGTCAGGTTGTGGGTCGTATCTTTTCTCATAATTTTCCTCCCGGGGCGGCTGCCCCATTCAAATAAAGACTGGAAAGCCCTTTTCTCGCTCGCCGGAACCGGGAAGACAAATGAAAACGCGCCCTGCCATAGCTTACACTATAACAGGGCGCGCACAAACAAATCAAATTGCCTGCCGTTTCTTGCATCCGGACTATACCGTTGGCCCCGGAGTCTCACCGGGTCAGCACTCTTTGGGAGTGGTCGCGGGCTATACCGCCAGTGGGGAATCGCACCCCGCCCTGAAACGAACTTTCTTCGCAGAGTATAACGCGGCAGGTTTGTCTTGTCAAGCCCTTTTATGCATTTTTTTAACAAGCCTCTCCCGATTTGCACCGCTGGCTGTAATATGATATACTGATTTTATTATTCGTCAGGAAGGTATCTGTTTCTATGCTCTTCACCATCAACGATCTCGGCTTTTCCATCGCCGGACTGCTGCTGGAAGGCTGGCTGGCCTTTGCAGCCCGGTGCGTCTGTGCGCTGGCCCTGCTGTTCATCGGCTGGGTCGTCAGCCGCTGGCTGCAAAAAAGCCTCTTCCCCCGCCTGCTGAAGCGCAGCTGGCACTTTGCCTTTACGCACCCCCTGCTGGAAAGCTTCGCCCGCCCGACGGCCCGCATCGCGTGGTACACCGGCATGTATCTGGCCCTGCGCAGCCTGCCCTGGGCCATCCCCGGCCTTCCGGCCCTGCTGCTCAAAGCCTATCGGATGATGCTGGTCTTCCTCATCGGCACCGGCTTCTACCACGCTTCCGGCATCGCGGCTCTGCTGCTGGCCTCGTCCAGCGAAGAAGTCCGCACCAACCGCACCCTGCTCACCCTGCTGGATAAAGTCTACAAAGTAGCCGTCGTGGTGCTCTGCGGCGCGACCATCGCACAGGAAAGCGGCCTGCCCGTGGGCAGCGTCGTGGCCAGTGCCGGTCTTATCGGCCTTACGATCTCTCTGGCCGCACAGGATATGGCCAAGAATTTCTTCAGCGGCGTGGTCATCCTGCTGGACAAGCCCTTCTCCATCGGCGACTGGATCACCGTCGGCGACGTGGAGGGCGAAGTGGTGGACATCAACTTCCGCTCCACGAAAGTCCGGGCCGTGGATAACTCCATCTACATCCTCACCAACAGCACCGTCAGCAGTGCCACCATCAACAACGCTACCCTCCGCAACAGGCGGCTCTACCGCTTCACGCTGGGCGTCACCTACGACACCACCCGGCCCCAGCTGGAAAAGCTGATGGCCGACCTCGACGCCATGCTCAAGGCCAGCCCCGACACCTACGAGGACACCGCCTTTGTCCGGATGACCGGCTTCGGCGACTCGAGCATCAACCTGATGGTCTCTGCCTATCTGCGCACCGCCGACCTCGGCGTGTTTTTGCGGATGCAGAACGATTTGAACCTCAACATCATGGACGTGATGAAGGCCGACGGCGTGGATTTCGCATTTCCCTCCACGACAGTCTACCTCGCAAAAGAGAACTGACAGCAAAAAAGCCGATGCAGCTGCATCGGCTTTTTTGTTACAGCGCAATATCCAGCGCCATCATGAGGGCGAACCCCAGCACCACGCTGATGACGCCCGCCGGTTCGTCCTGCTCCACGGCTTCCGGTATCATCTCCTGAGCCGTCACGCAGACCATGCACCCGGCGGCGGCGCTCATGAGCCACGGCAGAGCCGCGCTCACCCAGCCCGCGAGGGCCAGCGCCAGCAATGCCCCCAGCGGCTCCACGAGGCCCGATGCCGCACCGGCGCAGAAGGCTTTCCGTCTCCCCTGCCCGGCCTGCGCCAGCGGCAGGCTCACCGCCGCGCCTTCCGGGATATTCTGCAAGCCGATGCCCAGTGCAAGGGCCAGCGCCCCGCTGACGGCCTCCGGCTCACCCTGCAGGGCCAGCGCCGCCGCAAGTCCCACCACCATGCCCTCGGGCAGATTGTGGAGGGTCACGGCCAGCACCACCCGGCCCATCCGGCCATCCTCTTTTGACCCGGTGTGCATCAGCCTCCCGGCAGCCTCTTCCAGCCGCAGCAGGCCCACAGCCCCAAGCACCAGCCCCGCCGCCGGGGCCAGCCAGACCGGCAGGATCCCGGCCTCCGCCCTCTCGATGGCAGGCAGCAGCAGGCTCCACACGCTGGCGGCCAGCATGATGCCCGCCGCCATGCCGCAGAGCATCCGCCGGGTGCGGGGCTCGTCGGCCCGACGCACTAAGAAGACCCCCGCCGCCCCCAGCGCCGTACAGAGCGCCGGCAGCAGCAGGATGACCGCCGCAAACAGATAGACGTTCACATTGCATTCCCCCTTCCCACCGATGTATGCGAAGGGAGGGGGGAATGTTCAGCTCTCCTCAAAAATCGCTGTCGTCTGCGCTGTCATCCGAGAAGTCGCTCTCGAAAGCATCTTCATATCCGGGGAGAATTTAGGCCGGGAGAGGGTGCGGCCTGTCCGTTTCTGACGCACAAAAAGACTGCCGTGCATCGTCTTTCTGCACGGCAGTCTTGTCAGATCGGATCTTCAGTTGCGGTAGCAGCGGTCCTGGCCTACCAGCCAGTCCTCGCACAGGCGCTC
>ENA-UOOC01000619-UOOC01000619.1-human-gut-metagenome-genome-assembly--contig:-C48old-NODE-619-length-34277-cov-6.244317_pt1 | contig 34277 bp, 30 predicted proteins | sample MGYA00242469_ERZ724016 | MGnify/ENA metagenome assembly ERZ724016 | reverse complement strand
GCTTGTAACTTCATGATGGTTAAAATTGGCGAAAATGAGCTTTATGCAGAAGTTATATGGGATAACGATATGGATGAAACGGAGTTTGACAATTACTCTTATCCGATTCTTAAGGATGAGATAATCAGGCAGGCAAAAGAAATAGGAGTTGAAGAAAACCAGCTGGAGTTCTGGTGGGATTGATTGGAAGTAAACAAGCAGAGTGCCGGAACTCCGGTGCTCTGCGCAAAAAATAAACAGAAAGGGCGCGACTTAATGGCAAATCGCAAGTATACGCCAGAGGAAGCAAGAGAACGAAAAAACCAGAGACAAAAGAAGTACAGTGCGGCTACAAAGTATGCCTCTCAGCAAGAATATAATAAAAAGCGGGGAAAAAATATTAGCTTCCGTGTCTTCACGCCGCAGGACGACGACATAATTGATTTTGTGGAAAAGCTGCCGAACAAAGCGGGCTACTTCAAAGACATGATAAGAGCTGATATTAAAAGGCTCAAAGATGCCGGAGCAGGCACAAATAACAACTGACTTTTTAAAAATTTTCCAAAGCACTTGACAAACTGCTTGCGGTATCATATGATAAAATTGTAGTAAGGTCAAGATTTCCAAAAGAAAGGAAAGAGCTAAAATGACAAAATTAGAAAAATCGATAAGATCAGCAATGAAAGACTATAGAAACGATATAAAGTCCGACAAGCTGGTATCTTTAGGCTCGGTCGGTATGATGCCGGTAAACTACAAGCACTTTAGGAATGCTTTTGCTTCCGTTCAGGACGGAATTTGCGAAGACATAAGGATTTACGGCTATCAGGATGCATATGAAAGAAGAGACTATGAAAGCTGGGAAGAATCGATAGATATAACCGAAGCGATTGACAGAGCAGTAAGAGAGTATCCGGCTGAATGCACTTGGGATGAAGTTATCGTTGATATCATGGAAATTATTGAGCAAAGCCAGAAAGAGGATTAAAGTTAAGTCTATATATGCCGCCGCAAAGAGTGACATCTTGCGGCGGGTTGTTTTGTGTTGTAAAAAGCGCTAAGAAAAAATAGTAACAAAAAGAGTAACAAAACGCTTGTAATTCGGTGTAATGCCATGTAATTACACTTACCACTTTCACTATATACAGAAAACATAATAGCCTTAACTGCTATATGTAGTAGTTAAGGCTATTTGGCGGAGAAAGAGGGATTTGAACCCTCGCGCCGGAAATCCCGACCTACTCCCTTAGCAGGGGAGCCCCTTCACCACTTGGGTATTTCTCCACGCAATGAATAAAAAAACAATATTTCTGTCGGTGACAACACCGTCACCGAGACAGCATATCTATTATAATAGCAAATTTCCAAAATGTCAAGTGTTTTTTTGCAATAGTTTGCATTACGCGAAATTTTTTTGCGTGATACCCCTTCCATACCCTCTGCGCTTATTTACTTTTTTGAAAAACCATGCTATACTATAATAGTATAATTGTATAGAAAGGACTGATATATATGTTGCGATTGAAAAAGCTTACCGCTGTTCTTTGCTCCTGCCTTCTTTTTGCTGTGATTCTATCCTCCTGCGGACAGAAGACAAATGAGGTCATTCTTCCCGAAGAGGACGGCTGGTTTTCCATATGGGCGACAGCTCCGCAGATTGCGGAATACGAACAGATACCCACTAATCCCGGATTTGCGGGAAACACCTGCCGTCAGGTAATACGCGCCTCTATCGGCGGAAATAAAATAAAGCTGACCTTTTCAAATGAATACGGCTCAACGCCGCTGGTAATAGAAAGCGTGCATATAGCCAAGCTTTTGTATACCGGAAATCCCGCCATCGACCCCGCAACCGATACGATCGTCACCTTCGGCGGTAAGAATGATATAACCATACAGCCAGGAAAGACCGCCGTCACCGATGAGATAAGCTTTGAATTTGCGGCTTTGGATAACATCGCCGTTTCCATGAAGATAGGCGAATACACCGGTGGAGATATCACCTGCCACCGCACCGCAAACACCTCCTCGTGGATAGTTGAGGGCGACAGGGTCGGAGACGAAAGCTTCGGCGGAGTTAAGGTTATGAACTCGTGGTATTATCTTGTAAACGCACAGACATGGGCAAGCGCCGGCACAAAAACCCTTGTCTGCCTCGGCGACTCCATCACCGACCGCGCCTGCTGCACCTTTAATCAGTATAATTCGTGGACCGATCAGCTCGACAACCTGCTGAAAGCCAATCCGGAAACTTCAAAAATCTCGGTAGTTAACATGGGCATAGGCGGAAATATGCTTTCCAGCGAGTACGGCGATCCCGCTGTCAAGCGGCTTGAAAGGGATGTTTTAAACATTCCCGGAGTGCGGTATGTCGTTCTGCTTATTGGAATAAACGATGTAGGAACCGCTCAGGCGGATATCTCTCAAAACATGATAGCAGACTATAAATCAATCATCGACCGCTGCCACGAAAAGGGCATAAAGGTCTACGCCGGAACACTGACTCCGGTAAAAGGCAATTTCTACTACTCTGAGCTTCACGAGACTATCCGCTGGACGGTAAACGACTTCATCATGTCCGAGGATTCCGGCTTCGACGGGGTTATCGACTTTGCGTCTGCCATCGCCCGTGAGGACGACCCATCGCAGATGAGGGACGAGTATTGCTCGCCCGGCATGGACTATCTCCACCCCGGTGATGAGGGATATAAGGCTATGGCACAGAAGGCTTATGATCAGCTTGTTTGGATATGGAAAAACGCAGAAGTCGCCGCCGAAAAGTAATTTTCACCAAAAATCGAGCTGAAATATCTCTGTTTGATTTGCAATTTTATCAAAAATCCACTTGCCAAGAGATGAAAAAAGAGGTATAATTAAATGGTAAATAACTGTTTGCGGCTGCACATAAAGCAGGTTTTGCAGCAGATTACGAATAAAATTCTGAAGGGAGATTTATTATGAAGGAAGAAAATCTTAAAAAGGTCCACGAGCTTTACGACCTCTGGCTTGCAAACGCCACCGAGGACAAGGATCTTATCGAGGAGCTTGAATCAATAAAGGGCGACGACGAGGCGATAAACGACCGCTTCTATCGCGACCTCGAGTTCGGCACCGGAGGTCTGCGCGGAGTTATCGGTGCAGGAAGCTACAGGCTGAATATCTACACCATCCGCCGCGCCACTCAGGGTCTTGCCGACTACGTAAACGGCGCATTTGAAAACGCCGCAGTCGCCATAGCATACGACTCGCGAATCAAGTCGGACGTTTTTGCCAAGGAAGCCGCAAGGGTGCTTGCAGGCAACGGAATAAAGGCATATATCTACTCCGAGCTTATGCCCACCCCGATGCTTTCGTGGGCGGTAAGAGCTTTGGGCTGCAAGGCGGGAATCGTCTGCACAGCCTCGCACAACCCCTCTAAATATAACGGCTATAAAGCATACGGTGCCGACGGCTGCCAGATGACCATTGAAGCCGCCGATATCGTGCTTTCAAAAATCAACGCCGTTCCGATGTTCGGCGGAGCAAAGCTTGTCGACTTTGACGAAGGCATTAAGTCCGGAATGATCGAGTTCATCAAGCAGGATGTAATAGAAGCCTACCTCGACGAGGTTCAGAAGCAGCAGATTCACCCCGAAGTTTGCGCAACAAGCGGACTTAAGGTTGTCTACACCCCCCTCAACGGCACCGGAAACAAGCCGGTAAGGGCTATACTTAAAAGAATCGGCGTTAGCGAGGTCACCGTCGTCCCCGAACAGGAAATGCCAGACGGTCACTTCCCCACCTGCCCCTTCCCGAACCCCGAAATCAAGGAAGCTCTGCACCTCGGCTTAGAGCTTTGCAAGACCGTTAAACCCGACCTTCTTTTAGCTACCGACCCCGACTGCGACAGAGTCGGCATAGCGGTTCCGGGCAAGGACGGCAACTATGTTCTGTTCAGCGGAAACGAAGTAGGTGCAATGCTGCTTGAATACATCTGCAAGGAAAGAATCGCGCTGGGCAAGATGCCCAAGAACCCCGTAGCCGTAAAGTCGATAGTCTCCACTGCCATTGCCGACGAAATCGCCAAGGATTACGGCGTTGAGATGCGCAACGTCCTCACCGGCTTCAAGTTTATCGGCGAGCAGATAGGATATCTCGAAGCTGCCGGAGAGGCTGACAGATTTATCTTCGGCTTTGAGGAGAGCTACGGCTACCTAGGCGGCTCGTATGTAAGGGATAAGGACGCTGTTATCGGTTCGATGCTCATCTGCGAGATGGCTGCATACTACCGTTCCATCGGCGTAAGCCTGCTTGAAGCAAGAGAAGCTATGTACAAAAAGTACGGCAACTATGTCCACACCGTTGCAAGCTTCACCTGCGAGGGCGCTGCCGGTATGGAGGAAATGGCAAGAATTATGCACGGTCTTCACGCAAGCTACCCCGAAGCCATCTGCGGCTTCAAGGTTGTTAAGGTTGACGATTACGAAAAGAGCGAAACTTTAGATATCGCAACCGGCGCAAAGACCGCAATAACATTGCCCAAGTCGGACGTTTTGTGCTACACTCTTGAAAACAAAGCAACCGTTATTATAAGACCCTCCGGCACCGAGCCCAAGATCAAGGCATACTACACCACCGTCTGCGCAAGCAGAGAGGAAGCTGTAGAGCTGGGCGAAAAGATTGCGGCATATGTAAAAAATATGCTTGGGTTCTGAGATTCCACATTGTAAACTGAGCTTTCAAGCGGAAATCAGGCATAATTGAATACTGAATTTCGGCGCAGAATCACTTTGTTCCATGATTCTGCGCCGATTTTTTAAAAATATATTATAATTTTTTAAAAACCTGCACCAAACTGCCGTTTTTTATTGTACTTATATACAGAGAACCAAAACGAGCCAAAAGGAAGTGACAGCATATGTCCCTGCTCTGCGCCGCACTTATAGACGACCCGAGCGACAAGGAAAAATTTTTGCAAATCTACCATTACTACAAAAACATCATGTACGCAAAAGCAATGTCGATTCTGCACAACCCCGCTTTGGCAGAGGAAGCCGTTCAGGAGAGCTTTTTCAGCATCTCGAAAAACATTTCAAAAATCCTGCCGGCAGAATCTGCAAAAACACTCTCATTGGTTGTAATTATTGTCAGGAATATCTCTATAAACATCCTAAAAAAGGAGCAGCTCGGTCAGACCGAGGCAATAGACGAAAATACCGCCGACATCTCCTCGGACGTTTTGTCGAGGGTGATTTCCGAGCAGGGATACGAACACCTGCTGTCACTGATAAGCAGCCTTGACGATATCTATAAGGACGTTCTTACCCTTAAGCTTACAATGGGCTACGACTCCGCCGAGATATCCGAGCTTTTGGGTGTTCCTGTAAACACAGTAAACTCGCGGGTTTTCCGCGGCAAAAAAATCCTGCAAAAGAAGCTGGAGGGATATTACAATGAATAAAGGGCTTAAAAATAATGAAAAAATATTCGATGCTGTTTTAAGCGAGGCACTGCTCGAATATGCCGAAAACGAGCTAAAAGAGCTTGAAAAATCCCCCTGCGAACACACCTTTTCCCCTGAGTTCGAGCGAAAAATTACCAAGCTTGCAAAGGGTATCTCCCTGAGAGAAGGAGCAAGAGCAGTGCTTAAGGGCGCGCTGAAGGCAGCAATGTGTGCTGCAAGCATTTTTGGCATAGTCTTTGCGATTTTGCTCACCCAGCCGAAGGTTTATGCGGCGGTCAATCATGTTTTATGTGAAAAAGTGGACGATAATACCGATATAATATCCTTCAGTGCCAACGGCGACGCTGCCGAGTTCAACCCATATGTTAAGCTTGGATATATCCCCGAGGGGTACTATCTGTACAGCATAACCTACGGCTCCGAAGACACCATAGCTTGGCAGGTGTACAAAAACGACGATTTCGAGCAGTTCCGCTTCAACTACTTCATCGGCGACGGCAGCCTCTACATCGACTCCAAGCTTCACACCTTTGACATAATAACCAAGGACAAACAAACCTATTATTTCTACGAAGCCGCCGACGACAGCGACAGCAGCAGCCTTATCTGGTACAAAAACGGCTATGCTTATTTCTTAGACGCTGAGTTCGGCGTTGACGAGCTTATGAAAATCGCCGAGAATATTGTCTTTTTAGAGGTTGTCGAGCCGTAAACCGTCCGAGAAGCAGATATATTTGCAGATTAAAGAAAGGAATACAGACATGAAAAAGCTTTTGTCAGCTATACTATCCCTCGCGCTTGCGATTGCGCTTATATTGTCCCTTAGCCTGACGGCTTTTGCCGAAGAAAGCAAGAACGCAACCGATAATATCGATACCGCCGAGGCATATGCCCTTGCGAAAAAGTTTCTTACGGATTACTACCGCGCAATAGATTTGTATGAGTACTATGACTATTCAAAGTACATCTCCACAGACACATTTCTTGCATACGTAATCAGCCGCGTTGACTGCAAAACCCATGCGGGAAAGCTCCTTGTCGGAAATAAAAACGGATATGAGCTTACGGTCGGGCAGATTTCATGCGAAAGGCTGAGCGACTGCTTAAGACTGCATATGTCGGCAACGGCAAAGTATTTCTACAGCGAGGATGAAAGCGAGCCTGAAAGCTATTCGGAGGATTCTTATATGCTTATTGCCGTGGGCGAATACGGTCTTGAAATATGCGATTGGTATTTTACGCACGACCCCTATGACGAGTCGACAAGGGGCGAAGTTGCAGAAATTTCGGACAAGGACTTCTGGAAAAGCGACCCTGCCGTTTCGGACATCCTCGAAAAGCAGAAAAAGTGGAACGAAAAAATAACCGAACGCGCAGAGGCAGACTCAGCCCCCGCAATCGATTACTCTTCAGCCGTCGATTCCGCCTATGCTCTCGCGGAGAGCTTTTTAAGAGAGTACTACCCTGCCCTGCACACCTCGGCGGAATACGACCTATCGCCGTATATCGCGCCAAATCCGCTTTTGGTCTATACGAACGGCAGGATTGAAGGCGCAAGAAGCTCGGAAAAACTTATTCTTGCCCCACAAAGGCTTGAATATCAGCTTGAAACGGAGCTTAAAGAGTCCGAAAACCTCGGCGACTGCATAAGGCTGTATGTCGCGGTGCGCGCATCCTGGAGATACTCAGACGCAAGCTTCAGAAGCGGACTTGGCGACGGCGTTTATCTTCTTATCGCCAACAGCGGCGACGGTCTGAAAATTTACGACTGGTATATCCCGCACGACCCCTACCTTGAATACACAAGGGGCAATCTTACCACTATATACAATAAGGACTTCTGGAAGAGCAGCCCGACAGTCTCCGAAATCCTTGAACACCAAAAGGAATGGGATTCGGAATCGGTGGAGCGCTCGGATGAAATACTTGCGCAGTCGCACAAAACCCATGAGCGCGATGATGAAGTCGACAAAGCCTACAAATTCGCCGAGGAATTTTTAGAGGATTTTTACAACGGCGCGCACTATATCTCAGACGACTGCGATTTATCAAAATATATCTCTAACGCCGACTTTCTGGAATACATGAAGGGCATTTACCAAGGTGAAGGTTCAATATTTAAACCGGGAAGCGTCAGCGAACACAGCGTAAGCTTCAAGCTTCACAATTTTAAGCCGATTAAGGACTGCATCTGGCTGGAAATCGTCAGCGACCTTAAGTTCAGGTTTAACTATTCCGACAAGACCTCACATTCAATCGATACCATCGAGCTTATAGTCGGCTTTAAGGACGGAAGCTGCGTTTTAAAGGATTATTATAACCCGTATTAGCATAGGGGTACCCGCCCGGGCGTTATTCATGCCTACGACCCCGACTTCTGGGATGATCCCGAAAAATCGGAAGCCCTTCTTGCACTGCAAAAAGAGCAGGCGGAAGCCAAAAAGAAAACTCAGGCGGAGATCGATGCACGCTCGTCTGAGTCTGCGAATATGTCTGAGCCAAAGCGTACGACGGAGTCTGCCGACAGAGCAAAGGCGAGAGAAAGCTTAAAAATGTACTCGCCTGTACTCATGGAATAATAATACTATCCACTGCCGTTCTCAGCCATGAGGAATGGAAAGCTATTTTCGGGATAAGTGAAGAATAATTTTGTGCGCTTTTCTGCGCCGCGCATAAATCTCCGAAAGGTAAAGATGTTATTTATTGCCGAATTATATTGACACAATATAAAATATATGATATGCTGTAATCACAGCCGTCCCGTTATTGTCATAAAGAGTAAAGATATGAAGAAAGGAACTTTTAAATTTGTAAAGCCGGTAGTAGCTGCCGCCGCTGTAGTGGTATTAATTGCAGTTTCAATGGCAGTCTTTTTTGAAGTGCGATTCCGCTCGGGATTGGACAGCCCGATACTCTTCGGCGAAGCCAATCAGTTTTCAGACGGCTACACATCCGAAAAGCTGAGCTGCGATACCTCGGATAACAATAATATCAAGCTTTCCGGTGCCTATCTTATATCCGACCCGGCTGCAAATCAGGTTCGCTTCAGGTTCACATCGGGATGGTTTAAAGACTACGAGCTTTTTTCTGCCACCGATTTCAGCATAACCTCCTCCGACGGTCAGATACTAACTCAGAACGCCGGCGTCAACTGCCCCTCAATTCTGGGAAGAGACTGCATTGATATGACAATATCGCTCAGCCCTCAGGAGCTTTTGTCTCTGCGCGGCGGAACGCTTAATGTCCGCCTGTCCTTAAGAGAAAACCGTCTGCAAAGCGATACCGAATTTGCAGGATGCTCCGTTGCAATTCAGATTCCGAATAAATAACATGCAGCCGACAGACTTTGATCTTTGAAATGCTTATATTCAGCCGCGCCGGATTTGCTCATCAAGAAAGGATAAAACCAATGAAAATCTTGAAAAACCTCATCTGCCTTATAACTGCCCTTGCCGTTGCCGCGGCTTTCTGCTCCTGCTCGGTTCAGAAAAAGCAGGACCCCATCGAAGACCCTCAGCCGGCTGATGATTCACAGCAGGACGAAACCGAAGTCACCGAGGAATACTATGAGCCGTATATCATAGGCTCGCCGATGCCCGAACCATTCGGCGAGGATTACGTTTCCGACGGCGACTATAATCTTACGTATTACGCTGCCACCAACCTAAAGCTCAACTATATAAGCATATCGTTTGTAGAGCTCGCCGGTGTTGACGATTTTACGCAGTGGGCGGCTGCTGCAAGCAGCGCTCAGAGCGATTATACCTCGGTTGCCGAAGTCGTTAATCTCTATTCGCTTATAAAGCGCTATCAGATTCCGCAGGATAAGGTAAGGGAGATTCTTGTAAAAGAGCGCAGCGGCGATGAAAACGAGGATTTGACCGACGAGGACATAGATATCCTTCTTTCGTCTGACAGCGAGGCAATAGCACAGCATTTTGCGGCTGAAACAGCCATCTGCAAGGGCGAAAACCTGTATTCCCTCAAATGGATATACACCCACTTTGCCGAGGACTACGCCGCAGCCGGCATAACTGCCGAGGATATAAAGCGCATACTTCCTTTCTTTGAAGATGTCGGACTTACCGGTGAAGCCAAAAATGCCATAAAAACCAAGCTCAATGCCTATATTGACGGGGAATAATGAGTTTATTTCACTGAAAATACAGCCCTCCGCCGCTAAATCAAAGCGGTGAAGGGCTTATTTATCGTTTTCGCTTTCGTTAAGAAGCTTTTCAACGGCGTTGTCATCATCTAAGACCCACTTGGTAACCGCGTAATGCTCGGTTGCCCGCCAGTGGGTTTTTTCTATCCCCTTTTGCGAAAGCTCGTAGATTACCGCATTTGGGTACGCCATCACTATCGGCGAGTGGGTGGAAATTATAAACTGCGAGCCGCGCTCCACAAGCTCGTGCATACGAACAAGCATTCTGAGAATCCTCATAGGCGACAGTGCTGCCTCCGGTTCGTCTAAGACATACAGTCCGTTGCCGCCAAAGCGGTTTTCCATCAACGCCATAAACGCCTCACCGTGTGAGCGGGTGTGCAGGCTTGCTCCGCCATAGGAATCAAGCACCGGCGGCAGGGGACATTTTATTTTGTCCAGCTCTTCAAGGTAGGTAGACGCATTGTAAAAGCTCTCCGCGCGCAGAAAGTAGCCGTCCCGCTCGCGGGCAAGCCTTGAAACCGTAAGCGCGGCATGAAGCGGCGAGTGGGTGTCGCTTGTTGAAAAGCAGTAGTTTTTGGTGCCGCCCTCCGGATTGAAGCCGCATTTTATCGCAATGGCTTCTATCAGGGTGGACTTTCCCGCTCCGTTCTCGCCGCAAAGGATGGTAACCGGAGAATCAAAGCAAAGCTCCTTATTATCCCTGAGCCACCTTACCGCCGGAATACCATTGAGATACGACCCTGCGGGAAGCTCTCCGGTAAAGCGAATTTTGTCCATAAAAATTTTACATTGCATTTTGTCACCCTGCCCGCTTTAAGCCCTTGAAATCACTTTGTTCTTCTGTTATAATGTCAGATGAAGAATTTAAAAGCTTGGCGTCGTTTCTTCGCTGGATTATCAGCATCGCCGTTCTGAATTTGTATATACCTATAAGTCCGAGAGCAAGTGTCGCTGCGTAAAATAACATTTTGCATTCCCCTTTTCGTTTTACTTTACTTATATTATATTGGGCGATATGTACACTTATACGGACAAACTCCGGCAAAGCGCCGGATATTGATACAAATTTTCGTACTCAATCAGCAAAATCACGCTTTCAGCAGACTTAAAAAGCTGCAATCAGCCACCCCAAGGTATCCAAAATCTCTCAAAAGCCAAAAAGACAACACCGGAAGCTTCCGGTTTTAAATAGAGTAGTATTTGAATCACGAGGTGCTTACATGAACATTTTCGATTTACTTGCTCTGATAGGAGGACTCTGCCTTTTCCTGTTCGGAATGAGCATAATGGGCGAAGCCCTGGAGCGCAGAGCCGGTGAAGGTCTTAAAAAGATACTTGCCAAGCTCACCAAAAATAAGCTCGCCGGATTTTTAACCGGTCTTGGCGTTACCGCGATAATCCAAAGCTCCTCTGCAACCACCGTTATGGTTGTAGGCTTTGTAAACTCAGGAATTATGACGCTTCGGCAGTCCATTAGCGTTATAATGGGCGCGAATATAGGTACAACTGCTACCGCATGGGTGTTAAGCCTTGGCGGAATCTCCAGCGACAACGTGTTTGTGCAGCTGCTTAAGCCGTCCTCCTTCACGCCGGTGCTTGCGCTGATAGGAACCTGCCTTATGATGTTCGGCAAAACCAGCAAGAAAAAGGACACCGGCACTATCCTTTTAGGCTTTGCAACGCTTATGTTCGGAATGGACGCTATGGCAGACTCTGTTTCGGGTCTGGCGGAGCTTCCGCAGTTCCAGCGGCTGTTCGTCGCGTTCAAAAATCCCTTCCTCGGAGTTATAGTCGGCGCTGTGCTTACTGCCGTAATACAGTCCAGCTCGGCATCGGTCGGTATACTTCAGGCGCTGTCCTCGACAGGGCAGGTTTCATACGGAGCGGCGGTTCCGATTATCATGGGTCAGAACATAGGCACCTGCATAACCGCCATTCTTTCCTCCTTGGGAACAAACAAAAACGCCAAGCGCGCAGCCGTTGTTCACCTTACATTCAACGTAGCTGGTGCGGTCATCTGGCTCAGCGTTTTCAGCGTGATTTCATATGTATTCAAGCCCGCAATTCTCGACGCTTCCGCTTCATACCTCGGCGTGGCGATAGTTCACACGATATTCAACGTAGCCTGCACCGCAATTATGCTTCCGATGTCTTCGCTGCTTGAAAAGCTTGCCATAAAGCTTGTCCCCGAAAACGACAAGAAGGAAGTAGTCACCGAGCTCGACGAAAGACTGCTGGACACCCCGCCCGTAGCCTTGGAGCGCTGCTCAAAGCTTGTATGCGAGATGGCAAATCTTTCAGCATCCGCCCTCAACGACAGCATAAAGATGCTGGAAAAGTACGATTCCAAAACCGCCGATTTAATCCGCGAGTCGGAGGAAAAAGCCGACCACTACGAGGATATTCTGGGTACATACCTTGTTAAGCTCAGCCGCCACAGGGTCAGCGACAGCGACAGTGCAACAATCTCCAAGCTTTTAAAGGCGATAGGCGACTTTGAGCGCATATCCGACCACAGCGTGAACATTTTGGAGTCCGCCGAAGAGCTTAAGGACAAGGAAATCCAGTTCACATCGGCAGCCAAAAACGAGCTCTATATGCTCTGCAACGCAGTTACCGAAATCCTTTCGCTCTCCTGCGATGCCTTCATCAATAACGACCTGAACTCCGCCCGAAAAGTCGAGCCGCTTGAGCAGGTTATAGATAAGCTTCGCGATAAGCTCAGAAACGGTCATATAGTCCGCCTGAAAAACGGCGAGTGCTCTATCGAAGTCGGATTTATCTGGTCGGATCTTTTAACGAATCTCGAAAGAACCGCCGACCACTGCTCTAACCTTGCAGTATGCGTAATAGACGCCGCCCATAACAACATGAATCTCCACTCTTCATTGAGAAAAATGAAGCACGACAATGCATACTTTGATGAAAAATATGCAGTATATGCACAAAAATATCAGATCGAAGAGGAATAATCAACCGCAGTAACTAAGAAAGGAAGTGTCCGCCATGTCAAAACAAATCAAGCTGATACACGGAATCGAATTTTCAGAAGCGGATAAGCTGAAAGCCGAGTTCAAGCAGGACGGCGATAGCCTTGTTTTAACCCTTTCCGCCGAGGACTACTCCGCCTTCTTCCCAAAAGCGGCAGGGGCGCTTTCAGAACCGCTGTTCTTCTTTGCGGAGCTTCCAGCCGAAGAAAGTGGGGACGCTTCCGGCGAATACAAAACCTACTATCTTGACAACTGCACCCTGCCTGTAATCAGAGCTATCTTAAAGCGATACGGCGGGATACTGTACAGCGACGGCGTTCTGCGCTTTGGCTTCGGCTCTCACAAGTCAGGAGACGAGGTTTATATGCAGGAGTACCAGCAGCTGAGCGTCTACTCTCAGAATATCGGGGCGTTCAAAAAAATTCTTTCAGATATGGGATATTCCGAGAATCCCGCTGCGCTGACACTTTGGGATATCATAAGCGAGGACAGCCCGATTTCCGGCGAATCGGTGGAGTGCGATGGCGAAACCGCCGCGGATATGATAGACAATCTTCGGGAGCTTGGTCTTTACGAAGCGGAATGACGGTTGATTTGAGAAAACCGGCGTAAAATTCTGAAAAGAATGCAAATCGGGGAGGATATCAGCGAAAAAGCCTTTACCCTCCCCTTTTTGCGATGAAAGAAACATGAATAGAAGAATACTCAGTTTTAGAAAGCACCGCTCGCAACGGCACTGATTGAGTTCTTCATACATAATACAACTCAGCACCGCGAAATATTGCATTAATTCAATATAATCTATTGACACGTGCAATACCACGTGTTATAATAATATATACAAAACACCTAAGCATACGCGAAAGGCGTGGTTGCGAAAATGAAAAGCTACTCATCCAATGAGGTCATGAAAATATTGAAAAACGACGGCTGGTACGAGGTAGGATGCGTTGGAGACCATCACCAATTTAAGCACCCAACTAAGTCAGGGCGGGTTACTTTAACTCACCCTAAAAAAGACGTTCCAATAGGAACTTTAGAGGCAATCGCAAAACAAGCCGGAATCGAATTGAAATAGCAATTTCCCTCCGGTGAAGAAAGGATTCGGTTCACAATGAAAAACGAATATTTATTTCCGGCAATCTTTACTCCCGAAGAAAACGGAATTTCAATTGAATTTCCGGATCTTCCGGGATGCCTTCCCTGCGCAGACACAATGGAGGAGGCAGTTAAAAACGCAACAGAAGCCTTGGGGCTTCACCTTTATGGTATGGAGGAGGACGGTGAGGCTATTCCCAACGCTTCAAGAATATCTGACATACACCTGCCAAGCGGCAGCACACTTTGCATGATAAACGTTTTTATGCCCGCTTTCAGAGAGAATATACGCCGCTCCACCGTTAAAAAAACGCTTACAATACCGTATTGGCTCAACGCAGAAGCCGAACGCAAGGGTATAAACTTTTCTCAAACCCTGCAAGAAGCTCTCAGAAGGCAAATCGGACAGTAATGCCGAAATCTATTAGTGAATATCACAAAAACTGCGCCCACCGGCTGTTCATTTTGCCGGTAGGCGCGATTTTTTTACATTTTACTTCGCAAACGGATTATTAAGCACCGAAACAGCGTCGGCGATGGTCTTTTCAAACGCCTCTCTGCCGTACTTGTCAACGTCCGACTTGCTCTTTTCACCGTGAGTCAGACAGCCCGCGCCGCCGATGCATCCGCCAACGCACGCCATGCCCTCGATAAAGTTGGCGTCAAGAACGTTCTTAGACTTCTTCAAAAGCGCCATCCTGCACGCCTCAATGCCGTCGCAGGATATCGCTTTAAGCTCGAAATCGTCGTCAAGTCCCTGCTCCTTAAGACCTTCCACAACAGCGTCGGAAAGTCCTCCGCAGCGGGCGAATATTCTTCCAAAATAGCTGGCGTTGTCTAAAACTCCCTCTTCAAGGGTGGTTATGTCGATGTCCTTGGAGTCAAACAGTGCCTGAAGCTCCTCAAAGGTCAGAACAGCGTCAACGTATGGCTTTACCTCCTCGCGCTGAATCTCCATCTTTTTGGCGGTGCATGGACCGATAAAGATGATTTTGGCGTTGGGGGTGGTGTCCTTTATGTACTTGGCAATAGTTGCCATAGGTGAGAGATTGTGTGAAACGTATGGCTTAATCTCCGGGAAGCTCTTTTCAATGTAGCTGACAAACGCAGGACAGCAGGAGCTTGTTAAGAAGCCTTTTTCCGCAAGCTCGCGGGATTCAGCCTGAGCAACCATGTCCGCGCCAAGGGCGGCTTCAACAACGGTGTGGAAGCCCAGCTCTTTAAGTCCGGTAATAACCTGACCTAACTTTGCATAGGTGAACTGACTGGAAATAGACGGCGCAACAACCGCATAAAGACGGTAATTCCTGCCCTGCTGACTCTTTTTAAGAAGGTCAATTACGTTGAGCATGTAGGACTTGTCCATGATGGCTCCGAACGGACACTGGTAAACGCAGGCACCGCAGGAAATGCACTTGGAATTGTCGATGGTAGCCGCCTTGTGCTCGTTCATCGAGATGGCTTTTACCTTGCAGGCGTTCTGACAGGGACGCTTGCGTCCGACAATAGCGGTGTAAGGGCAGACCTTTGAGCAGGCTCCGCATTCGCGGCACTTGGATTTGTCGATGTGCGCCACGTGATTCTCGTCAAACGAGATTGCACCGAACCGACAAACGTCCTCGCACCGGTGAGCTAAACAGCCGCGGCAGGCATTGGTGACCTCGTATCCGCCGACGGGACATTCGTCGCAGGCGATGTCTATAACCTCGATAACGTTGGGGTTCTCCTTGTCCCCGCCCATGGCAATCTTAACGCGCTCGGCTAAGATCGCGCGCTCCTTGTAAACGCAGCAGCGCATGGTAGGAGTGTTTCCGGGGACTATAATTTTTGGAATGTCCAGAAGATTGTCGAATAGCGTGTCCTTCCACGCCTGACGAGCAACCTCGCGAAGCACCTTGTATTTCAGGTGCTGAACTTTGGTATCAAATTTTCTCATAATATCCTCGCAATTTTATTAGATTTGCCCGCCACTAACGACGGAAAGAATACAATTGTAAGTTTCACACAAACTTTCAAGAGCAAAAAACTAAAAAGTTCGCCAGCCTTTCAAGGCTGCAGGGTCGAGGGACAGCGCCCTCGCAAGGTCAAGGGGCAGAGCCCTCGCAGGGTCAAGGGGCAGCGCCCCTTGTCGGACTCCGTAGAGTCCGAAATCCCCAGCGAAGCAAAGCGCAGGAGAGGGAGTTTAAAAACAGTCCAGTGGACTGTTTTTTCGTGGGAGGACCCTCGCCGGGGGTCCTCCTATGGACGTGTGAAACACGTCCATCCCTGCACAAACTCGCCTACTATACAAAATGAAAAAGCAACTCGCTCACGTACAGCTCGCGAAATTATATCCCGCAGGAAGTGCAGACCTCACACCCATCCCGAAAAAATCAGAAATAACTAACCTTAACCCTCTTGCCCATCTTAAGCAAGCACTTGGTAAGCTCCTCAACAAGATTCATCTTAATGCTGAAATTAATAGGCAGATCGGGGTTCTGATGAGCAGGATTAATCGCCCTGCCGACATAGAAGTTGATGTCGGTGGCTTCCTCAAACAGCAAACGCGAAATAAGCGAAGCGCCGTCCCGCTTGAAGCTCCAGTGCTCGTAGCTTTCGTTGTTTTCAAGATAATCCCGCGCATATTCAAGTACCTTGTTCACCGTTATAACTCCCTCAGTGACAAGGTCTACTCCCTCGATAGTGGCAATCGGCGGAACGTCAGAACGCTCAAAGTTAAGACTTGCTTTAACCGGCTTGCCCAAGTACTTCGCCGCGATTGAAGAGGTAGTGCCGCCGCAGACAATGTGCTTGCCCTCTTTCGAGAAGAACAGCGACATCATTCTGTTGCAGTCGTCGCGGTTAGAAGGAGGACCAAACAGAATGTTCATCGGCTCGCGGTGACGGATCCTGACTACGCACGCCGTGGCGTCGTCCCCGGGCTGACCGCCGTAGAGCTTGTTGCACTCGTCAACCAATACGGTCGAAAGGTTCTTTGCGGTGTAGCCGACCATAGAAAGCGGCTCTAAGAACTCGATAATATCCTCCCGCTTCCAGCCAAAGTTGAACGCCGAACCAATGCCCGCGTGAGGGCAGCCGTCGCTCATTGCAACAAAAACATCATCCTCGCGGAGCTTGATTGTGGAGCGCAGAATTTTCTTTCCGCCTATGTTCATTTCGGTGGTGGGATAGTCGTAATTCGCACCGTCGCGGAAGAGTATCATTTTGGGGTTGTCATACTGGATAAGCTCGGCAACGTCGTTGTTTATAAGATGGATAATCGTAAAGGTGGAGTAGGCAACGCCACGCACCGAGCATATCGGAAGTGTGGCGGCAATCGTCTCAACACAGTCCTCCAGCGATAATCCCTCCGCCATCATGGTGGAGATTATCTTCGAGGTCAGGGTCGAAAGTATGCTTGCCTTAACTCCGCTTCCCAAGCCGTCCGCCAAGACAATGACGGTGGAATTCTCACCCTCCGAGACAATGTCAACATGGTCGCCGCAGAGCTGCTCGCCGTAGTGGTTAATGCTTTTCCAGCCTATATCTGCACACAGGTCATTCATCGGCAATGCTCTCCTTCAGCTTTGAAAGCGCAATCTTTGTTTCGGCGGCAGTCTCGCCTAAAAGCGAAGCTATCTCCTGAACAATGCGCATCTGCTTGTCAACTACCTTGTCGGCTATCTCAACCGTCTGGCGGCTGATGCTCTCCTTCTTTTCACGCTCGGTCTCCTCGTCGGTTACGTCTCTCATTATGCAGATGAGTACGTGATACTCACTGTCGTATATTACCGTCTGCTCAACGTATTTCTTGTATTCGGCGAGATATACCCGCTCGTCGCGGACGCTTCTGCCCGACTTAAGAACCTCCATGAACACCTTGGGGTCGAGGATTCTTATAACCTGATCGCCTAAAACGTCGGAGGCGGAGCGGATGTTCATTATCTTTCTGGCGGCGGTGTTGATCTGCTGAACCTCTAAATTCTCGTTCAGCACGATAATTCCGTTCGGGGTGTTGCCAACGATGTTGTCGGAGAAGCTCTCCGCCTTGTCCTTGAGGAACGGCAGGCACATCGAAATCTCAGCCTTGCCCTGATAAATAGCTATCGCCTTTTCGCGGCAGGTGTTGTAGCCGCAAGAGCCGCAGTTGAGCTCGTCCGAAGGCTTGAACTTGCCCATCTGGCGAAGTATTGCGGATATCTCGGTCTCAGAAGGCATCTGCGCGCCGCGGTCTATCGGGACAAACTGCTTTCTTATAGCAAGCGGCTCAACGTCGTCAACCTCGAAATCGCGCTTGCCCGCAAACTGGGCAACAGACATGTAATCCTTTACCGGCGAGCGGTGGTACTTCTCCATAACGGGTCCGCCTATGCAACCGCCGGCACAGCTCGACATCTCAATAAAGCAGTGGTGAATCTTTCCGCTTTCAATGTCCTTTAAAGCAGCTATGCAGTTCTCCACGCCGTCAAGAGCCATGTATGTATATTCGGGATGATCACAGGTCATGGTCTTTAAAATTCCGCCTGTTGTTGGGAAGAAGCGCGCAAGACTCATATCGTCGTGATCCATCTCCTCGGGGATGGCTATTCCCTCGGCACTCAGCCAGTTTGTAAGCTCCTCAAAGGTTAAAACCGCGTCAACGATTCCCGGGTACTTCTGCGCCTCGTCCTTCTTGGCAACGCAGGGACCAATGAAGACGGTCTTTGCCTTGGGATATCTCTTTTTGATGTCCTGACAGTGCGCCTGCATCGGCGAAAGAACGTCTGCCAACGCTCCCAGCTCTGCGGGAAAATACTTCTGAATCAGAAGATTGATGGAGTGACAGCAGGAGGATATGATAACGTCCCGCTTCTCCTCGGAAATAAGCCTTTCGTATTCGGTTTTAACCATGGTCGCGCCGATGGCGGTCTCCTCGACATCGAAGAAGCCAAGCTTTTTGATGGCTTCACGCATGGGACCTATTCCGGCGTTGTAATTGGCAACAAAGGAGGGCGCAAGGCTGACTATAACAGGGTCGCCGCCCTGCAAGAGTACCTTTACCTTTTCGGTCTCGTCAACAATCTCCTTCGCGTTCTGCGGGCAGACAACAAAGCACTGTCCGCATAAAATACATTCGTCCTCAATAATGTGCGCCTGATTGCCCGAAAATCTTATCGACTTAACAGGACAGTGGCGTATGCACTTGTAGCAGTTTTTACAGTTTGATTTTTTCAGCGTTAAACACTTTGCCATAAATCCTCCATGCGGTTCAGTTTATGTATTTTTGATACAATCGTCCTCGCTCTGAACCACTAAATCATATACAAAATTATTTAAAACACAAAATCGCCGCAAAGGCACATAAGTCTGACTTATGCACCCTTTATCGGCTTTAGAATCTTATCGTTGAAAAATTCCTTGAAATTGTCCTTGGTTACTCCGGTTATAACCTCGTCGTCAACGGTGACGGTAACGCCGAAGCGGTTGCACCGACCGGTGCAGAAGCTTCCCGCAAGGGTGACGTCGTTGTCAAGACCGTTCTGTGAGATAGCGTCTTGCAAAAGACCGACAATCTCCTCCGAGCCCTTTAAGTGACATGAGCTTCCAACGCAAATCTGAACTATCATAATCTATCAATGCCTTTCGTGATGATTACTTTACTTTTGCAAGAATTTCGGTCTTAAAGAAGTCCTCAACCGTTTCGGGGCTTACCGAAAAGAACTTGTCGTCCACGGTAACGCAAACGCCCTTCTGGCACTGACCCATGCAGAATGTTCCGCCAAGCTCAACACTTTCGCCAATGCCGTTTTCGGCGACAAGGCGCTGTAAGGTTTCGACAACTTGACGTGAGCCTTTGATGTGGCAGGAGCTGCCAATGCAAACTGTTACGTTCATATGTAAAATCCTTTCTGAGAATAAAAGTGCAAAGGACACCGGCTCTGCGCCGAAGGAAAACATAATATCCGCGCCGAAAGTCGATGCCCTTAATAGACAATTAGTGAAAACCCTGTAGAAATGTCAGATTGATAACAAACTCCGATAGCCTGCCAAAGACTTAAAAGCTTTCGATCCAGCCTTTCTCGAAAGGCTGGCAGGGTCTCGGGGCGGCGCCCCGAGTCGCTCCCCGCAGGGAGCGAAATCCCCAGCGCAAGCGAAACGCAGGAGAGGGAGCAAAAACAGTCCAGTGGACTGTTTTTGCGTGGGAGGACCCTCGTCGGGGGTCCTCCTATGGGCGCGTGAAACGCGTCCATGACTGCGCAAAGTAATAGCTCATATCAAACCACGATATATAGCAATCTCTCGCCTTAACAGTATCAAATATCCATCAACCCGACTATTCCCAAAACATTACTCGTAGTCAACAACATCAACCCAAGAAAGCAGGAACTCTCTTTCATGAGCGTTGCCCTTAACCGACTGCGAAGCCGCAACAATCGGCATCCATTTCTGAACGTACTGCTTTGCAGTGTCGCTCTTCTTGCAGAACAAATCAAGGTACTTCTTGGCAGTCTCGTTGTCGCCGGAAAGGCAGAACAGCAGGTAGGTTCTTGCAGCGTCGGCGGAAGCATTTCCCTGTGTTGCATGCGCCCAGTCGAGAATGTAGGGGGTGCCGTCCTCGGCGATGATAATGTTAGAGGGGTTGAAGTCGCCGTGGCAAAGCTTGGCGTGCTTGGGCATAGCTTCAAGACGTGTCCTCAGATCGTAGCGGGTGGTGGCATCAAGCTCAGCCTCGCCGATCTTGCGGCTCATCTTGTCCTTAAGCTTGTTCAGATTGCGGCAGGTGTGAGACTGAACCTCAATCTGCAAATCGACAAACTGCTCCAAGTACTTGTCGATGTTGTCGGGATCTTCCTCCATGATCTTTGCAAGGGTCTTTCCTTTGATGTATTCGGTGACTATTGCCCACTTGCCGTCGACCTTGCAGACCTCTAAAACCTTGGGGATGTTAAGACCTGTTTCCTCAACCCTTGCGGTGTTGAGGGCTTCGTTCAGTATGTCCGCCTTGGAATAGTTCTCGTCGAACACTTTTATACATTTATCGCCGTCGCGGTAGAGAGTTTTGGAGTTTCTAACCGCAATAACTCTGTCTAAATTCATCTTATGAATCCTCCTTATTAGTTTATATGACAATCTTTGTAGGAATTACTTGTTCTTTCTTGTTCTCTTTGTGTAAAGCTGCTTGCTTGCGTCAGCGTCCGCGCTTACAACGTCGCTGTCAACAAAGGGAAGCTTCTTGTCAACAAAGTGCTTGCCATAGTAGGCGTTGAGATACATCTGCTTGATCTCGCTCATAAGAGGATATCTGGGGTTAGCACCGGTGCACTGGTCGTCAAACGCCTGCTCAACCATATCGTCGAGTCTGTCAAGGAAGTTCATTTCGTCGATTCCGTAGTCGCGGATGGTGGGCTTGATTCCTACTCTTGCCTTAAGGTCGTTTATAGCCTTGATAAGGCTTTCAAGCTTCTCTTCGTCGGTGGTTCCGGGAAGACCCAGAGCGTCGGCAACCTCGGCGTATCTTGCCAAGGTGTGAGGATGATCGTACTGCGAGAAGGTGCCCATCTTCTGGGGAGCTTCAGCCGCGTTGAATCTCAAAACTTCTTCAATCATCAAAGCGTTTGCAATGCCGTGCGCAATGTGATGGAACGCGCCCAGCTTGTGAGCCATCGAGTGGCATACTCCCAAGAACGCATTTGCAAACGCCATACCTGCCATGGTTGCGGCATTTGCCATCTTCTCACGAGCTACAATATCTGTCTGACCGTTGTCGTAAGCGTCGGGCAGGTACTTAAAGATTGTCTTTAATGCCTGAATTGCAAGACCGTCGGTGTAATCGGTAGCCATGATAGAAGCGTAAGCCTCTAAAGCATGGGTTACAGCGTCGATACCCGAAGCGGCAGTCAAGCCCTTGGGTGCGGACATGTGGAAGTCGGTGTCGATAATAGCCATGTTGGGCAGCAGCTGATAGTCAGCCAAAGGATACTTGATTCCGGACTTCTCATCGGTGATAACGGCAAACGGAGTAACCTCAGAGCCGGTACCTGCGGAGGTGGGAACCGCAATGAAGTAAGCCTTTTCGCCCATCTTCGGGAAGGTGTAAACCCTCTTGCGGATGTCCATAAAGCGCATTGCCATATCCATAAAGTCAGCCTCGGGATGCTCGTAAAGAACCCACATGATCTTTGCAGCGTCCATAGCGGAACCGCCGCCTAAAGCTATAATGCAGTCGGGCTGGAAGGAACGCATCTGCTCTGCGCCTGCCTTTGCAGAAGCAAGGGTCGGGTCGGGAGCAACGTCGAAGAAGGTGGTATGAGCGATTCCAAGCTCGTCGAGCTTATCAGAAATCGGCTTGGAATAGCCGTTGTGATAAAGGAAGCTGTCGGTAACAATGAAGCAGCGCTTTTTGTTCATAACTGCCTTAAGCTCGTTCAGGGCAACAGGCAAGCAGCCCTTCTTGATGTATACCTTTTCGGGTGCGCGGAACCAAAGCATATTCTCTCTCCTCTCGGCGACTGTTTTGATGTTGATAAGGTGCTTAACGCCGACGTTCTCGGAAACGGAGTTGCCGCCCCACGAGCCGCAGCCCAGAGTGAGCGAGGGCAAAAGCTTAAAGTTGTAAAGATCTCCTATACCACCCTGAGAGGAAGGAGTGTTAACCAGCACACGGCAGGTCTTCATTCTTGCGCTGAATTCGTCGAGCTTATCCTGCGCGGTTAAAGGATTGAGATAGATGGAAGATGTATGACCGTAGCCGCCGTCGGCAACAAGCTGTTCAGCCTTGGCTAAAGCGTCCGCAAAGTCCTTTGCGCGATACATTGCAAGTACCGGAGAAAGCTTTTCATGAGCGAACTCCTCGCTTAAATCAACCGATTCAACCTCGCCTATAAGAATCTTAGTGCCTTCGGGAACCTCAACTCCGGAAAGCGAAGCAATCTTAGCTGCGGGCTGACCAACGATCTTAGCATTCAGCGAGCCGTTGATGATGATGGTGTGGCGAACCTTATCCAGCTCGTCGGGCTTTAAGAAGTAGCAGCCTCTGTAGGCAAATTCACGTCTTACAGCGGCGTAAACACTGTCCATAACGATAACCGACTGCTCCGAAGCGCAGATCATACCATTATCAAAGGTCTTGGAGTGGATAATGGAGTTAACAGCCAAGGTAACATCCGCTGTATCATCAATAATAGCAGGAGTGTTGCCCGCGCCAACGCCGAGTGCCGGCTTTCCGCTTGAGTAGGCTGCCTTAACCATTCCGGGACCGCCGGTTGCAAGGATGATGTCAGCTTCCTTCATCAGAAGATTGGTCATATCCAGAGAAGGAATGTCAATCCACTCGATGATGCCCTCGGGTGCGCCCGCCTTTACTGCGGCTTCAAGAACAACACGTGCCGCCTCGATGGTGGACTTCTTAGCTCTGGGGTGGGGGCTGATGATGATGGCGTTGCGGGTTTTAAGTGCGATAAGGGTCTTGAAAATTGCAGTCGAGGTGGGGTTGGTGGTGGGTATAACCGCCGCGATAACTCCTATAGGCTCGGCAATCTTCTTGATACCGTATGCCTTGTCTTCCTCGATTACGCCGCAGGTCTTGGTGTCCTTATAGGCGTTGTAGATGTACTCGGCGGCGTAGTTATTCTTGATAACCTTGTCCTCGACGACGCCCATGCCGGTTTCCTCTACTGCCATCTTTGCCAGCGGGATCCTTGCCTTGTTGGCTGCGCTTGCTGCTGCCAAGAAGATCTTATCGACCTCTTCCTGAGTGAATTTTGCGAACTTGCGCTGAGCCGCGCGAACCGAGGCAATAACCTCTTCAAGACGCTCAACGCTGTCCACAATCTTGCGTTCGTTGTTCATATGTTGACCATTCCTTTCTTTGTGTAGGATTAATTAACACTGGTTATATAAGTGTGCCAGAGAAAGCGCTAAATTCTCCTCTTTTAATGCGATATTCTTAGGTACACTCAATGCTAAAGGAGCAAAGCTCCATATTGCCGTTATTCCGTTTTTTACCATCAGGTCGGCGACCGACTGTGCCGCGTCCCTCGGTACGGTTATAATGCCTATTTTCGCGTCTTCCATCCGGCAGATAAGCGAAAAATCGTCCATCGGGTAAATAGGCTTGCCGGTTGGGGATTCCTCCCTCGAGCGAACGTTTATATCAAACGCCGCCGCAATTTCAATGCCGTATTCGTTAAAGCCGCCGTAGTCTAAAAGCGCCCTGCCCAGCTTTCCTGCGCCGACGATTACCGCCTTGCAGCCGCCCCGACTTCCGAGCTGCGCCTGAATGCTTAAAATAAGCTCAGATGTGACATATCCGATTCGGGGTCTGCCCTCGCCGCTGACCGAAGCCAAGTCTTTTCTAACCTGAACCTCGCCCAGGCCAAGAGCCTTTGCAACCGAGGTTGCCGAAACGGTTTTCATATCGCCCTCAACCGATTTAAGGTATTCGAGATAATTAGGAAGCCTACCCAAAGTAGCCTTTGAAACACCGCTCACAGCAATCCCCACCCTTCGCTTTTTTACAGATATACAATACCATATTTCAGCGCAAATTGCAATAGTTTTTTTAATATTCTACAAATCAGTACTATATATATCGATATGCATAGTAGCTATTGAGCATATTCTACAAAAACGAAAAAAGCAGACCCCCTACTACAGCATGCGGAAGTCTGCTTTTGCATATATTTCTTATAGATCAGTCCTCATAGACAAAGTGCGTAAACTCAGTCTTTCCGCCGGTCTTAACGGTGGAATAAGCACACAGTCCAACTCTTACACCGACGAAATGCCGCAAATCAAACTGCGGGTGAACGTCAATTCCAAGCTTGCGCCACTCCCCGCCGTCGAGATAATAGAACTCCTCGCAGCTGTCGCCAAGGCTGAATTTCGCTTCTGCCTTGACCGTTGCCTTGCCGTCGGGAAGCTCTACCCGCGCATACTCGCGTTCCTCGGCATTTTCGCCCCTTGATTCAGCTTTTGCGCGCATTACAAGATAGGTTTTGCCGTCCTCCTTGGCAACTCCGATAAAGCCGTAAATCGCCTGAAGCATAATAAGACCCGCAAAGTCGCCGTCGTTGAGCTGCGAGCCGTCCACCGTCACATACACGCTTGTTTCGGGATATTTAGTCCTCTGGGTAAGCGTATTTCGGGCGAACTCCGCACTCTTTGCAAGCTTTTCGGTTACAAGCGTGAACCTTCCGTTTCCTGCCATCCAGTAATCATTCTTGGGGTTGTGGTTGAACTCCCAAACATCGTCAAGCTTGACCTTTCCGTCCGAATCTGAAGCGTAATTGAAATCGTCCGACTTGAACAGCTTATCATAAACATATTCCGGATGGGTGGACTTTGCTTCGATATCGATAGTAGGCGTATCGAATACAGGGAAACCGCTGTCATCAAAGTGCATTGGAACAAGATTCGGTATCCTTCCAACAGCTCCGCGGTCGCCGAAAATAACGCCGTACCAGTCGCCGTCGGGAGTGTCCACAATGCCGCCCTGAGCCACGCCGGTGGTGTCGGGCAGACGGTATCTTATAACGTCCCCGCCGGTCCAATCTCCGTATATGCTGTCAGCCATGAAAGCTGCTTCAATCCTTATCCATTCCTCCTTGCAGGAGTGGATAAAGAAGGCATAATACTTGCCGTTTATCTTGTAGAGGTGGCAGCCCTCATAGCCGAGAAATCCGCCTGGTTCGTCCCTGATAACCACCTTGTCGGTGCCTTCAACAGTTCCCGAAAGGTCGGGCTTAAGCTGAGCAACGTGAATCTCGCGGTTGCCGTACATTATGTACACCTTGCCGTCGTCGTCAAAAAGCACCGAGCAGTCGTGATAGAAGCCCTCGATATAGCTCTTTTTCCAAGGTCCTTCGGGGTTTTCTGCGGTGAAGTGATAGGTCTTGCGGGTGTCGTTGGCAATGAAAATCACATGGAAAACTCCGTCGTGATACCGCAGACACGGCGCCCACATTCCGTTGGCGTAGGCGTGGTTTTCACCGTCGAGGTTTTCTCTGGGTGTGTCCTCCAAAGTCTCATAAACATGCGAGCAGAACTCCCAGTTTATAAGGTCATATGAGCGAAGAAGCGCGCCTCCTGGCATGTAGTACATAGTCGTTGAGCACATATAGTAGGTGTCCCCCACGCGGATAACGTCGGGATCTGGAAAATCTCCCATCATTAAAGGGTTTTTGCCCTTGATTATTTCATTTTGCATTATTGTCGCCATCCTTTTAAGGTTTTATACTTATTTCCGTCTAAAAGTGTTCCAAAAACAGGTGCAAAATCCCATCGTATAGCGGTTTTGTGCCTGTTTTTGGTTTCACTTTAGACGGAAATTAGTATTATATCTTAATAATATATCATCTGCGGCAGGAAGTCAATCAAATAAACGCATGGAAAGATTGATTTTTTATAATCGCGGATAATTTTTTTGGAATTACCTATTGCAATCTTCACTTTCAGGTGGTATACTGCATAGTATAAATAAAGGCGATGAGCGGAAAGAGTAGCGTTTTTAAGCCGAAAAGAGATAAGGGCAGAGTTATTCAGACTATACGGTGGAAGCCCCAAGGCAGATAAGCGTGAAGTGCGTCCGTTAGCTTGGAAAAGGAAAGCGCATCGGGAATCTCCCGAAGAGTTTTGCGCCGCGTATTTTTCCGCGTGTAAGCTGCGTTAAAGCCGTTATAAAGCTACAAATCGGAGTGGAACCGCGCTTGTAATGCGCCTCCTTTATGTCGGGACTGCCGGCAAAAGGGGCGTTTTTTGTTTTCTCCGATAAAATCAACAGACTATATTATGAAAGGAATTGAGATGATATTGGATATATCCAAAGTAATAAAAGCCGTAAAAGACGAGGTCGAGCTTGTAAAGGAGCGCGACCCTGCGGCAAAGAACACGCTTGAAATCCTGCTGACCTATTCGGGACTGCACGCGATACTTATTTACCGCGTTTCCCACAGGCTGTATGTTAAAAAGATGTATACCTCGGCAAGGATTCTTTCAACCCTTGCGCGGTTTATGACCGGAATCGAGATTCACCCGGGCGCGCAAATCGGCAAGCGGCTGTTTATCGACCACGGAACCGGCGTTGTAATAGGCGAAACCACCGTCATCGGTGACAACTGCCTTTTGTATCAGGGCGTTACCCTCGGAGGAACCGGCAAGGACAAGGGCAAGCGTCACCCAACGCTGGGCAACAACGTTATGGTGGGCTGCGGAGCAAAAGTCTTGGGACCGTTTCGCATCGGCAACAACGTCAAAATTGCCGCAAACTCGGTTGTTTTAAACGAGATTCCGGACGACTGCACAGCCGTTGGCGCACCCGCAAGGATCGTCAAGCGCAACGGCGTAAGGGTAACTCAGGATCTCGACCAGATTCACATACCCGACCCTGTTTCGCAGGAGCTATGCAGACAGCTGGCGAAGATTGAAAATCTCGAAAAGCGTACGCAGGAGCTTGAAAAGGAGCTGAATGGAGTACCATCAAGCAGAAGCTGAGCTTATAAACGTATCCCGAAAAAATAATTGATATAAAGGAAAGATGAACATGAAATTATACAACACCGCAACCCGAACCAAAGACGAATTTGTAACCCACACCCCAAAAGTAGTGCAGATGTACACCTGCGGTCCTACCGTGTATCACTTTGCGCACATAGGCAACCTGCGCTCTTATATCATGGAGGACATTTTAGAAAAGTATCTTGCCTACTCTGGCTACAAGGTAAACCGTGTCATGAACATCACCGACGTGGGACACCTCACCAGCGACGGCGACACCGGCGAGGACAAAATGCTCAAGGGAGCCAAGCGCGAACACAAGACCGTCATGGAGATAGCTAAATTCTATACCGACTGCTTCTTTGCCGACTGCCAAAAGCTCAACATCAAAAAGCCCGAAACCGTTGTCCCCGCGACAAGCTATATCGGTGAGTTCATAAGGGTGATAAAGTCGCTTATGGACAAGGGCTATGCCTACGAAGCCGGCGGAAACGTCTACTTCGACACCTCCAAACTTGAAAAGTACTATGTTTTTAACGACTTCGACGAGGAGGATCTTGCAGTAGGCGTTCGCGAGGGCGTTGAGGCAGACGACAACAAGCGCAACAAGACCGACTTTGTTCTGTGGTTCACAAAATCAAAGTTCGATTCGCAAGAGCTTAAGTGGGACTCTCCTTGGGGAGTGGGATACCCCGGCTGGCACATTGAATGCTCCTGCATATCCATGCGCAACAACGGCGAATATTTAGACCTCCACTGCGGAGGAATCGACAACGCCTTCCCCCACCACACCAACGAAATAGCACAGTCTGAGGCATATTTAGGTCATTCGTGGTGCAAGCAGTGGTTCCATGTTCATCACCTAAACAGCGAAACCGGCAAAATGTCCAAATCCAAGGGTGAATTTCTGACAGTCTCGCTTCTTGAGGAAAAGGGCTACGACCCGATTGTATACCGCTTCTTTTGCCTGCACTCGCACTACCGCAAAACGCTGGTGTTCTCATATGAAAATCTTGACAACGCCGCCGCCGCATATCAGAAGCTTATTGCAAGGATAGTCCCCCTGCTTGAAGCCAAGGGAGATGTGAACGAAGCCCGCTTTGCCGAGCTTAAGCGCGGCTTTACCGAGGCTATGGACAACGACCTGAACACATCTCTTGCCATAACCGCTCTGTATGACGTTATAAAGTCGGACGCAGACAGCGCCACCAAGCTTGCCCTGATAAAGGACTTCGACACCGTGCTTTCGCTCAATCTTATATCCAACGCACAAAAGGCGCAGAAGGCTTCCCCCGCCGAGGATATCGAGCTTCCCGAGGAGGTTAAGGCTCTGCTTGAAGAACGCAAGGCGGCAAGAAAAGAGCGCAACTTTGCTCTTGCCGACGCACTGCGCGATAAAATCACGGCGTTAGGCTACAGCGTTGAGGAAACAAGGCAGGGAACGGTAGTCAAGAAGCTGTAAAACGGCTTGACATTGATTTGTATAGTGATATAATTTAATGGTATGGTCATATCCCGCTTTACTCTTAATTGACGTATGAAAGGACAGAATAAAAATGAAGCTCCATTACATGGGCAAATACTCTGGCGACGAAAACGACATTCCTCACAATGAACACAAGCCGGGGGCTGTTATGTTCCGCGAGCCGGACATGAAAAAGCTGGCAATACTTATGAACATTGCCGCCTTGGTCATCGCCGTAATCCTGCTGATAATAGTGGGAGCCGTCTATAAAAGCGTAACCGGTGGTGAGGAATCAGGCGGCAGTATGCAGCTCTGCTTAGCCGCGATATGCGCACTTTTGGCATCCTTCCCGCACGAAATAATCCACGCACTCTGCTTTAAAAACGACGTTTACCTTTTCACCAATTTAAAACAGGGTATGCTTTTCGTGGCAGGTCCCGAGGATATGACTAAAACGCGGTTTGTTTTAATGAGCCTTGCACCCAACATCGTGTTCGGATTTATCCCTCTGATACTCTTTTTCATATTCCCCAAGGCATTATTTTTAGGATATTTCGGCGCGGTATCCATAAGCTGCGGCGCGGCGGATTATCTCAACGTAATTAACGCTTTAACCCAGATGCCCAAAGGCTCGCTGACATATCTCTACGGTATGCATTCCTACTGGTACATCCCCGAAAAATAACGAAAGGACTTTAAAATGAAAGACAATTCCGATTCCACTTACAATCGCCCCCGAAAGCCGCTTAAAACTTTGATGTCCTCCCCCGCCTTTGCAAAATATCTCGGAATATCGCTTGTTGCAATATTCGTGATACTTCTGTTTGTGGGCTTTATATGGCTTGCAGGGGCGAAAAAACCGGGCATTCCCAAGGACATTTATTTTTCCCAGCTTGAAACCCCGAAAGACGATCAGCCGGTGGTGGTTTTCGAAACTAACCTCGGCAAAATAAAGGCGGTTTTATACCCCGACGACGCCCCCAAGTACTGCGAGTACTTTACAAACCTTGTAAACTCCGGCTACTACTATGGCACGTCGTTCTGCGCGGTTGTTGACTCTGCCTACGCCCTGGGCGGCACCAAATCCCCCGACCCTAACGCCACCGAGGTCGAAGGCGCCGACTCCACAGCAATAGAGGCGGAGATATCCAACAACCTCTGGCCCATAAAGGGCGCAATGTGCTCGTTTATCGGCTCAAAGGGTATATGGCCGCTTGCAAAGAATTACGCCGGCTCAACCTTCCTTTTCGTCAACGATATCGACGACGCTTATATGGACGAAGGCGCGCTTGTCCGCGCATACGGCGAGCAGCTCGGCAAGGTCTACTCGGAAAAGGGAGGCATACCTAACTTCTCCAGAAAATACACCATCTTCGCCCAGATATATTCGGGATGGGATGTGTTCGACAGCATAATGTCGGCGCAGGTGCTGGAAACCTCTCAGCCGGCAGAGGATATCACCATAGAAAACGCCTATATATCCACCTACGGAGAAGAAAAAGACTGAGTAATTCCAAAAACATCTTGAAAAACAGTAGACAAACCGCAAAAAATGTAGTATACTATAGGGTATGCAAATTCATGTGAAGCTTTTTTCTCTAAAAAGCTTTTTCACAAAAAGGAAAGGATTTTTTAAAGATGAATACATTCAGAAAAATTGTTGCCGTTTTAATGGTCTTGGCAATGACATTCTCCCTCACCGCCTGCGGAGACACCTCATGGATAGTAAAGGTTGACGGTGAAACCGTTCCGAGCGGCGTTTACATCTATTATCAGACTGCCGGATATACCGCAGCAGGCTATGAGCTTGCCGCAACCGACCAGAACTATTACTACTACATGATGTATGGAATGTCCTATCTCGACCAGAAGGTCGGCGAAAAGACCGTTCCGGAATACATGAACGACTATGCTCTTTCCATGAGCAAGCAGTATATCGTGGTTGAAAAGCTGTTCGACGAGCTGGGTCTTGAGCTTACCGAGGATGATAAAAAGCTTATCGACACTCAGGTAAACAGCCTTTGGAACAACAACGGCGCACAGTTTGAAAAGATCGGCGTAGGCAAGGAGTCGGTAAGAAAGGTTACAACCAGCACCCTGAAAGAGGAAAAGGTGTTCAACGCCTACTATGAGGTCGGCGGTATCAACGGCACCACCGAAGACGATATTAAGGCATACCTTGAAGACAACTATGCAAGAGTCAAGTTCTTAACCTTCAACTACGCCGACAGTGCAGACGATGCCGTTGACGAAGCAAGAAAGAACAAGGCTTTGGAGGATGCTCAGTCGTATCTCGACAGAATCGCAGCCGGTGAGGACATCAATGCCCTTATCGAAGAACACACAGCCGAGATTGCCGCGGAAAACGAAGCCGACGAGGAAGCAAACGTAAAGCCGGATCTTCCGGAGCTGGAAGACGGCGAGGCGGAGGACGGCTCTGAGGACGCCGCCGAGGATGGCGAAGCTGAGGAAGAGGTAGAGGCTGAAGAGCCTGTAGACCCCTATGCTCACGAAAACATCATCTTTAAGGATGCAAAGTCCCCCAGTGAAAAGTTTGTAAACTATGTCTTCACCGAAATCAAGACCGGCGAAGTAAAGCTGGTTCAGGACGATACCAACATCTATGTAGTATCCAAGATGGACGTTTTAGAAAGAACCGATATCTACGATTCTAACCGCGAATCCTTCTTGTATGCCCTCTTTGACAGCGATTTCACCTCGCTTGTAAACGAAAGACTTGCAGGATACAACGTCGAGGTCAACGACAATTCCGTAAAGAGATATAAGGCTGAAAATGCTGTTGAAAAGCCTGCTGAGGAATAATTTTCGCACATAATAATCGATACAAAACAAGTCCGGATTGACAACAAAGCACATCAATCCGGACTGTTTAATTATCATTCTGCGATAATATTATATCTTCCTGCCATCCACCCAAGCCCCCGAAAGCCTATCCCCGCAGTAGTAAAGCTTCAACGAAAAGAACGGACGGTTTTCTTTCAGCAGCCTGAAAAATATCTTATCTCCCTCCCATATGGGCAGGGAGTTAATTTTGTCTATATCCACCCATTCAAGCTCGCCCTCGGAGCATTCGCCCACCTCGCCGGCGAATTTGTCGCAGGTGAACAGGTGCATATGCTCGGTGTAACCGTCCTCGGTGACAAAGGTCACCAAGCCGCGGTATCTCGGACAGATAAGCTTTAAGGATGTTTCTTCATATACCTCGCGCAGAATGCAGTCGTAGGGAGACTCACCGTACTCCATCTTTCCGCCTATGCCCAGCCACTTATCCTTGTTGATATCGTTCTGCTTTTTAACGCGGTGGAGCATAAGATATGCCCCGCCTTTTTCTATGTAACACAGCGTTGAATTGATTATCATAAAACAGTCTCCTTTTTGCTGAATATTTCACGAAAAAATGCTAATACTTAGCTTAGTTAGCAGGTTCGCAAAACCATATGCGCGGGCTGCTCCCAAAAGAAAGGACTGGTAAAAACCATGAAAAAAGTGAAGTTCAGACGCAGCGGCTCTGCCGGCAAGGGTGTTTATATAGCGTTGTGCGCGGGAATACTTGCCGTCGGAGCGGTAACATTCGCGGGATATAAGGCGGCGGTAGGCTCGCTCACCAAAAATATCATCCCCGATGTCACCATTCAGACAAGCCCCGAACCGGACATCGACACAAGTCAGGTTGACAAAATTCTTTCGGACATAGAACGTTCCGAACCCCAAAGCACGCCGGATGCGGCTGATATCCCCGCTCCGGCGCAGACTCCTGTCGACATAACCGACGAATTGCAGACCCTTTACTATGAGCAGGCAAAGATGTTCCCGGTTTCCGGAGATATTGCAGGCGAATACTCGTGGGGAGAGCTGGTTAAGGCATCCTCAGGCGTGTGGCGCACCCACGACGGCATTGACCTTATGGCGGACGCCGGCTCAGACGTTAAGTCTATGACCTCCGGCAAGGTAACCGACACCTACAGCGACCCTCTATGGGGCAACTGCGTTGTTATCGACCACGGCGAAACGGTTATCGGCTGCTATTACGGACTTTCACCCGAAATCAGCGTTGCCGTCGGTGACAGTGTAGGCGCGGGCGAGGTAATAGGAAAGGTAGGAAACACCGCCGACATCGAGTCGGATTTAGGACCTCATCTTCACTTCGCCTTGAAGTTTGAAGGCTCGTGGATAGATCCGGTTTCCTATATCGAACCGATGAAATAATCGCAATTCAATCAAGGACTGATGGGTGCTTCCCACCAGTCCTTTTTTGTATACAACTTAGTCGGCATTTTAAGCCCACATCCCGCAAAAGTCCGGCGTTTCCGTCCGAAAATTGCAGACAAAAGATTAGTATACGCAGATATTTGCCTACCTTCCGGACAAATCATCAACGACGGAGGAAACGCTCTGCGCGACGGCAAACAAAAGTATGAAGATTACAAAGTACGCGCCGTCGTCTTTATCCCTTTAGTCCCCTTGCCTGTCTGTCCATATCCTCAACCACGATATCGTATATCTCGCCGAGCGAAGCACAGTATTCAAGAATCTTCCAAGGCTCGTTGGTGTGGAAATGAATCTTGATAAGCTCCTCATCTCCGATTGCCAAAAGGCTGTCGCCCTTGAAATTTTCGATGATGTAGTCGTTGATAGCGTCCTCGTCGAGGTCTTTGCCCTCGATTAAAAGCTGGGTGTCGTAGCGAAATTCAAGCATGATGTCCTCCTAAAATGCAAGATTTATTATCAGCCCGCTTGCGGCTCCTATTGCGTAAAGCAGGGCGGTTATACCTATGTTTTGTTTGAGATTTTTGTTTGTGCGGAACAAAACCACCAGTCCCAATCCCGCTCCGGTTGAAAGACCCGCGACTACCGAGCCGAAGGACAGACTTCCCGCAGCATAGAGATTTGTCAGCACAACCGAAGCCGAGCAGTTGGGAATAAGCCCTATCAGCGCGGCAAGAAGGGGCTGGAAGGCACTGTCGGTCATTAAAACGCGGTCGAGCCGCTCCTCTCCCAAAAGATATATTGCAAAGCCCAATATAAGCGACACTACAAACAGAAAAGCAAATATCTGCGCGGTGTGCTTTATGGCAGAGTATAAAATTCCGTGTTCCTCGCAGCCGCGGTCCTCGCAGAGGTCGTGGTAGGGCTCGTTTTCCTCGTTTCCTCGGCGGTGGCAGAGCTTCATAACGCCGTCTACAAGAAGTCCAGCAAGCACAGCAATAACAGCCTTTGCGGCTATCAGCTTCCATACCTCGCCCACGCTCTGCGGGTTGGAAAGAAGTATGGGTATAGCTTCGTCGCTGGTGGCGATGTATACCGCTATAAGAGTTCCTAAGCTTACAAGCCTTCCGGAGTAGAGATTCGAGACCGCAACCGAAAATCCGCACTGCGGAATGCATCCGAAAAGCGCTCCGCCGACCGGACCGAATGGTCCCAATTTGCGCAGAGAGTTTGCAAGCTTGTCCGACGCCTTATGTTCTAAATATTCTATAAGAAGGTAGACCGCAAATAAAAACGGCAGCATTTTAGCCGTATCTATAAGTGCGTCAAGAATTATATCCAAAACCGCTTCCATATTGATTCCTTTCATAATCAAGTGATTGCCGAATAATACTAATTCGCAATCAGCCTGTAGCCAAAGCCGACAGATAAAATAAGACCAATCAAGGAAAGCGA